>Ga0224506_10000077_pt1 | contig 99318 bp, 107 predicted proteins | sample SF_Jan12_sed_USG_2_FD_169108 | JGI IMG/M metagenome (GOLD analysis project Ga0224506, IMG submission 169108) | Sediment microbial communities from San Francisco Bay, California, United States - SF_Jan12_sed_USGS_8_1 | ecosystem: Environmental > Aquatic > Marine > Sediment | place: USA...
AAATAGAGCAAAAGATGTAAAGTCCATCAAGATAACTCAAAAGGATTTAGAAGATTCTATTGAAGAAATAAAAAAGATGAAATAATGATATGTGAATAATATCATCAATATCATGACTTGAGATATGTTGATGGGATTTAAAGTAAGGATAATATTTTCATGGCTGGTTAAATTTGTAAGATATTCTCATATTGTTGTAAAATTTTCAATTTTTAATCCTAGTATCAGACATGACAATTTAGATCATATGTTTATATGATTTTCACGTATACAATGTGCATTAAATTTTGGTTTAATGCAATGCACGGAAACGTAGGGTGCTAATCCCCACGATAGCCTTTGGTTTGACGTTAATGCGCTTCCGTGTTTAGTTAATTTTCATATCTGGATGATCTTGATGTATATTTTGGTTTCATAATTGGAAATAATCTTCTGGTTTTTAACTTCAAATTATTTTATTCATGGTTAACTAGTTTAGTGATCAAACTTGAAAAATAGATGTTTATCTAACTGCAACTCGTTTTTTGGTAACTTTTCGTGCAGGCCTATCTGGTTTCTCATTTTTTAATTTTGATTTGTCTGTAGATATACTCACACCTTTCTTTTGTCCTTTACGTCTAACATCGTTTCTTATCTTTTCATCTTTTTGAATTTTTTCTAATTCTCCAGAATCAATTTTGCGCGTTTTACTTGAAACCATATAATTTGAAAGTTAACACTTGCAATAAACAATATTTTCAAATTCATTTTTGAGAATCTCCCCATCACTTTTAATTAAATCTAGAATTGTGTGAAATGATGAAGCATACGGATGAAATTTATGGGTATTTAGGAGACATACAAACCGTAAAAGTAAAACCATTAATCACTAAATCTATTACAATTAAGCCATCAGATATAATTTCAGGTGTAATTGATAAAATTTCAAAAAATGATTCATATGATGTTTTTTATTTTAATGGAAAATCTATGCTTTCAACAAATACCAGAATATTACTAGATGCCAAAAATATTTCGAAAATGGATGTTGAATCTCTTCTTTATTCTATTCCACATATAGGTCCAAACGATACAATTCAAGATGCTGCAAATATTATTTTTGATTATAGAACTCGTGAAGCACCAGTAGTGGAAAATAATAAAATACTAGGATCTGTTACTGCAAAGAAAATTTTGGAGTTACTTTCAAAAAAAGATAACAAATCAATTAAAGCCAAGATGATTTACACTAAAGATCCTATAACAATATCTTCAGAAAAATCTCTTAGCAATGCCAAAAAAATAATGACTACAAAAAGATTGGATCATCTTCCTATTATTAATAAAGGAAAAATAAAGCAAGTTCTCACACCTGCACATATTATAGAGTATATCATACCACAAGAACGTCAAGGTAAAAGATCAGTTGGAATACGAACTGCACATAAATTAGAATTTGAAATTGGAGATATAGGCAGTACTAGAATCCCCCAATGTATTCCTGATGATGATCTTGCCAAGATTCTAAATTCTATGCTAAAAACTGATACTACATGTTGTTTAGTTAAGACCGATGAAACTCTTGAGGGAATCATAACATTTAGGGACATTCTTGGGTTGATTTCAAAATCATAATGTAGATTAATCGTAATGGAAAAATTTCTATCTTTGAACTTGAAAATATGTAAGGACATTGTCAAATTGAAGATATTTCTGATAAATTAAGGCATATTTGTTGAAATTAAACAATAGATTCTATTATGTGTAATTTGTAATTAATTTAAATGAAATATCATTGCCGAAAATGCAAATTCACATGGGGAGGAAATACTGATACCTTTTTCAAAGTACTAGAACATGAAAAAACGCATAAAAATTCAAAGCAAAATTAAATCAAATTGTCCTATCGATCTATAAATCAAGAAACTTGTAAACATCATGCATCGGTAAAAATGCCGGGATTAAACAATATGTGTGAATGCATGACTTGTCACAAATTCTTTAAAGTAACTGAAATATAGGATAACGTAAAGATAGACAAAACTAGTAATTCCAATTAATTTGTACTGTGGCAAAATCTTCATCATGACTTAGAACCTGTATTTGGATATCCTCTATGAGTTCAGCATATGCTATACCTATGCCAAAAAACAACAATGGTGCAAATAAAATGAATTTATTCATGTAATGATCAAAATTTGAAAGTTATCTTTTAACCCTTACTAAATGAACAAATGAAAAAAACTTAATTTCTAGTTGTTTGTATGGATAATATTCTAAAAGAGAAAAATTATCATGCCTAAACTGAATCAAATCTCACAAGCAAAATATTCGGGAGCCCTTCGGGCCCATTATTTTCAGTTAGTTTTAAAATGAGCATGTTGGAAATTATCTGGCCGCAATGAAGAATCAGAGTTATATCTGAATTGATGATTGGAAGGCATTTGTCTGAGCTGCCATGAATTTACTTGTTGATTTGTTTTTTGACTTTTTCTAAAACGTTTTCACCAATTAGATTCTGTTCAAATAGAGCCTCTGTGATTTGTAAAATATTTAGAATAGAATGCATCTTTACACCTAACTCTAATAATGCTTCATCGGCCCCTTCCATTCTATTTACAATTACATATGCATCATTAACTGAAATATTGACTTCTTTTAGAGATTTTATTGCATTGACAACTGAACCTCCTGTAGTGGCAACATCATCTATCATGAGGCCTCTCATATTGTCATAAATTTTTCCTTCAACTGATTTTAATGTTCCATAATCTTTTGGTTTGCTTCTAACATAGATTAGAGGTTTGACAGTTTCTACCGCTAGAGCTGATGCTATTACTAAACCTCCTGTTGGAACAGAAACAATTGAATCAAAATTATCTAATCCTACATCTTCTACAATTTGATTTTCAAGATATTTCACCATTTTTCTAAATTCAATAGGATAACTTGGCACTAATCTTAAATCAACATAGTATGAACTATGTTTTCCACTTGCCAGTGTAAAATCTCCAAATTTTATGATGCCTTTTTGATGCAAAAATGTTGCAAACTCTTTTACAAATTCCATACAAAAGTTAACTATACTGGATTTATTTTGTTTTGTATTGAGAGATAATCATGCCTGAAATCTGGTTAAATTATGGAATTACTGATGTAGTTTTAGATATAAAGGCTGAAAATCTAGAGCAAAAAATCAATTCTGATGGTAAAATCTTAGATGATTCTGCGATCAATGAAAAACTAAACACTCTTGATTTGTCAAAACCTATGGAACTAGTAGTGTTACACAATTCTAAAACTATTCTAAAAATAATATCTTCACTGTTTACACTATGTGAGCAAAAATCAAAACCTTTCCCAAAAATACTCACTGACAAAAAAATCCTAAATTTAGTAAAATCTGGTTTACCTGAAGGAAGCTCAATTAATGAATTTGATGATGTTGGAATTGAAAACTCAAATCTTGTTTTCATGGGTGAAATGGAATTTAATGGATTATTTGGTTATGAGACTATTTCTACACGTCTTATCAAAAAATTTGGTCAAGAATCTATGCTTGCAGCCTATGCAAAAAGGCAAGGAAATCTTCCTACTCCTGGACAGTACTCAGAAAGTTTGACTGAGGCAAAAAAATTTACTGATAATTTTGAAATTCAAGGAATAGAGATAATTGCAAATTCTGAGGGGATCATAGATTTTTCAATTGGTCATCCTTCAGAAACTATCTCATCTACCAAAATTCTTGAATCAAATTCTATCAAAGATATTGGCGAACATAAAACAATGGTGATTAGCACTGGAAAAGATGCAAGTAATGACAATCTGGGGAATTCATTTTCTTCTCTTTGGAATTGTTCTAATGCAATCAAAAAAGATGGTCTTGCTATTTTAGTAGCTGAATGCAAAGGTGGACTAGGTTCTGATGCATTACAGCAATACATTGAAGATAGATTGTCTATAGAACAACTACGCAATCCTACTAAATACATTAATGGAATGGAAGATTTGTTGTTTCTTTCTGAAGTACAAAAGAAATTTCAAATTGGATTAGTTTCAATTCTGCCTGAATTTTATGCAAAGAAACTTAACATGATTTCTATGCCTGGAATAAAATATTCTATGGATTATATTTTAAAAACTCAAGGAGCCCGTCAGAAAGTTGCAGTAGTTACTGATGGTGCAAGGCTTTTGTTAAGGTAAAATCATAGGCAAAAAATCTGATGGTAATGGTGCACACAAAATTGCTAAACCTATAATTCCAATATATGCAAGTTTTCTATTTCTTGAAAGTGGTGAAACGTCATCTAATGGCATTGCACTAGGATTTCTTGAACTCATAATTAGAATTAGGATTGCCATTAACCAATAATTCAACAAAACGAGAATCCCCATACTTGCAAAAGTCGCATATCTATGTAATTTTACTCCAAGCAATGTTCTTGCCATATGGCCTCCATCTAATTGCCATGCAGGTAATAAATTCAAAAATGTGATTAAGAAACCAATCCATGCAGCAAACATTACTGGCGTCATTAAAACTTCATAGCCTGAACCTCCTTTTCCAAACAAAGCCAAGCTTGCAGTCATAAGTAATGGTTCTCCTTGATTCCATTCCATTAATCTGGACTCTTCAAAAAGTCCTGCAGCAATTTCAGCATCTAAAATAGGTGCAGTATATGCAGCATAAACTGAAACTATTATTGCAATTACTAATCCTGCAATAGGTCCTGCAATAGCAACATCAAATAATATTTCTCGATTAATTGTTAGTCCTCTTGATTGAATAAATGCACCAAATGTTGGTATGCCTATAACTGGAAGTCCTGGAATAAAATATGGCCAAGTAGTTTTTAGACCATGTGCTTTTGCAGCAATAATGTGACCTAATTCATGAATTCCTAAAATCCCAAGTAATGACAATGTGTAAACTGCTGCCATTTCAAACGGATCCCCTATCTCTACAATTGAATTTGTTCCAGATGTTCTATAATATCCGTCAATCATTACAAATGAAACAACAATAGCAAACAATATCCTTGGAGTCCATGAAGTGCTCATCCATTTTCTCTGTTTTTTTGGAGAAAATTTTTGAATGATTACATATAATCCCCCATCTTCCATTTTTTCTAATTTACATACATATCTCATATTTTCTAATTTTCTAGCTAGGCCTTCAAACTTTGATTTGAAATCCTCGTCTTCTATTCTGAATTCTAGTGAAAATTCTGTTTTGTTAAAATCACTGACCTGAAATAGGGTATTGACTAATGAAATAATGTCTTCCTGTGAGGGATCTTCCATCTCTTAACGATAGATTTTTCCATTAAATGGACTTTTGGTTTAAAATTAAATATTGATGATACTCATTATCATCATGCAAGTTATTCTTAGACAATTGGGAGATTGCAATATCAGACGAGCAGAATCAAGCGATCTTATCTCTGTAATGGAAATCAATCTAAAAACTCTTCCAGAACACTATTCTGATTATTTCTATGAGAGTCTGCTTGCTGAACTTCCAGAGGCTTTCATTGTTGCAGAAATTGGCGGAAAACATGTTGGATATATTATGTGTAAAACTGAATTTGGATTTTCAAATTTTAAGAAACTAGGCTTTGTCAAAAAAGGACACGTTGTTTCCATAGCAGTTCTTGAAGAACATAGAAGAAAAGGTATTGGGAAAGCACTTGTTGAAGAATCTGTAAAAGGTGTAAAATTAAGAAAATGTGATGAATTCTATTTAGAAGTAAGATGCAGTAACAATGAAGCTGTACGATTATATGAAAATCTTGGGTTTGTAATTCGTCAACAATTAAACACCTATTATAGAGACGGCGAAGATGCATATCTTATGGCAATTGAATTACAATAGTTCAAACCAATAAATAACTCACAAAAAGTTCTTCGCCATGGATAAACGAAAAGGGATGGGCGTTACCATCTTTGTCTTTTGTATTGGAGGATTTTTCCTTTATGCATATTTGTTAATGTTGTCTGAATGGAGTCCAATTGTATTACAACTATCTGTACTAATGATTGCCGGCGGTATTTTGGGAGTAATTGCATGGATTGGATATGTGATGGCTACAACAAAACCTTCACCTGCTTCAATTACATCTGAAGATTAATTTATTTGAAAATTTTTACATCTACAACTGTCTGATAATATCTTGGACCTACCGGTCTAACGATTTTTGAATCTAGAATTTCTGATTTGACTGGGGTGATATTTAGAAAGTGTGCTTCTGATAATTTTTCTGCTTCTGATTTTTTATCTGCATGGATGTGTGAATAATAATGAATGATTCCTTCGCTTTTAGTTGTCTTGATTGCAGATTCTAAAAACTCATCAGATCTCTCTGGTAATAACATCAATGTTCTATCTGATTTGTCAATTAACTGATTATTGATAATTTCAGTTGCATCTCCATTTATGGATATCACATTTCCTGCAAGTTTGTTTAGACTACTATTTACATCACATAATTTTGAAGCAACTGGATTAATGTCAAGGCTATACACGGTACATTTCTTCTTTTTTGCTGCCATGATTGAAAACATTCCAATTCCTGCAAACATGTTAGTCATTATCTCTCCATCTTGGACTAAATTGGCAATTCTTTCTCTTTCTGTGGATAATCTGGGTGAAAAAAATGCATTTTTTACATCAACCTTAAATCTACAGCCGAACTCTTTGTATTCTGTTTCTGTATTGTCTTCTCCTGCAAGAATCTCAAGATCTCTTGTACGAAATTCTCCTTCTACTGCTGATGCTTGGTAGAATACACTTCTTACAATTTTTACCTCCTCTAACAATGTTCTTCCAATAATTTCTTTTTTTGAGAGTAATGAGTCTGGAATTCTTACAATAATTATTTCCCCAATTTGATCAAATGCTGAAATTAATTCATTGCTTTCTTCTTCTGTGAGCACATTTTCTAGTGCTTTTTTTAGCATCCGAGTCAATGCTTGTAATAGAAATTTCCTGATGATTTTTGATCTTTATCCAATCTACTTTCTAATTTGTTTACACGAGGCCTTAGACTTTTTTCATCCCTTCTAAATGACATATCCAATGATTTTAGGAATCTATTCATCGCATCTGCTTTTGGCATAGGTGATGTAGCAATTCCTGCAGAACCCGACTCTCCCTCAAATATTATCATTGAATCTGAAATAAGATCCATAAGTTGTAGATCATGATCAATAATTATTGCTGATTTTCCAAAAGAACGAACAAACTTTTGTAAAAATTTTGCAACTGCGATTCTATCTTCAACATCTAAAAATGCTGATGGCTCATCTAATGCATACAGATCAACTTTTTGTAACAGACATGATGCAACAGCTACTTTTTGCAGTTCACCTCCAGAAAGATTTTTGATTGATTTATTGTATAATTTCTTTATCTTTAATGGATCAAGTATTTGCTCCTCTTCCATGCTGCCTTCAATTGGATTCTCATTTGCTTTATCTAAAACTGATATGACTTCTACATCAAGATCATTTTGAAGATATTGTGGTTTGTATGCTATCTTTATTTTTTTATCAACACTACCTGTATCTGGTTTCTCAACTCCTGCAATCATTTTCATCATGGTTGTTTTACCAAGTGCATTTGCACCCATAATTCCTAAAACTTCTCCTTTTCTTACTCTCCCAGGCTCAATTGTTACTGAAAATGAAGTGTATTTTTTCTCTAGTTTAGGATATGTGAGAATATCGCTTCCTTCTTGGAAAATATCTGTAACTGAAGATGAAACATCAAAAGAGAATTTTTTATCTCTAAATCTTACATTTTCATTTGGTAAATATCCGTCAAGGAAAACATTGATTCCAACTTTTGTAGATAAAATACTTGAAACAATTCCATATGCTGTAGGTTCTCCATACAATACTTCGATATAATCACTTAGAAAATCCAATAATGTCAAATCATGTTCTACTACCATCACGCTTTTTCCAATTTTTGCCAAATTTTGAATTACTCTTGCAACTCCGGTTCTTTGAAATACATCGTTGTAAGATGATGGTTCATCAAAAAAGTAAAACTCTGTGTCTTTTGATGCAGCAGCAGCAACAGCAATTCTTTGTAATTCACCTCCACTTAATTCCTTTAAGCTTTGTTCCATAGAATTTTGTAATCCTAATTCCTTGATCAGTTCTCTTGATACGCCTCGTTCATCATACTTGTCAAGAAGTTCTTTACCTGTTCCTTCAAATGCTTGAGCAATATGATGAACTTGTTGTGGTTTAATTGATGCTCTGATTTGTTTTTGTTCAATTTTTTCAAAATGTTGTTTTAGCTCTGTTCCACTATAATGTTTTAAAATTTCATCCCATTCCGGCGGATTTTCATATCTTCCCAAATTTGGTTTAAGGTTTCCTGATAGTATGTTGACTACTGTACTTTTTCCCATTCCATTTCTTCCTAATAATCCCACAACCTCTCCTTTTTTTGGTGTGGGTAATTTGTAAAGTCGAAATGAATTCATCCCATATTGGTGGATTTTGTCTGTAGCTAACTCACTTGCGAGATTGACAATTGTTATTGCATCAAATGGACATACTTTGACACAAATTCCACAACCATTACAAATATTCTCATCAATCTGAGCTTTTTTTGATTCTTCGTTAATTGTAACACATTCTGCGCCTGATTTGTTGACTGGGCAATATTTTATACACTCTAAACCGCATTTTTGTGGCTGACATAGATCTTGATCTAAAACCGCTACTCTGTGAGTCATGTTGTAATCGGATATTTTCTTTGCTTTATACCTATTTTGAGCATTTTGAAATCTGGCGTTACGTTAATAGATGAGAATTTGACATATAATTTCAAGCCGGCCATAGCGTTAGGGTGCGACCCAATCCCGTTCCGAACTTGGAAGTCAAACCTGACGTCGCTGTTGTGCTACTAAGATGCGAGAGCTCTTGGGAAGCAACAGTGCTGGCATTTTCTATTCTTCAATCAATCTTTTAATATCGACTAGATTAGATTGATATGAATTCAATGCCTAACTGTAGTGTTTGTGGAGAAATATGTGATAACGACATTAGATTACTAAATCACATGATGGAAAAACATGGTTGGAGAAATCCAAACGTTGGAACTCCTGACAGAAATAGTAGGGGATACTAGTTTCATAGTCTCTGTAGATAATCTAAAATCAATCTTACTCCAAAACCTGTAGCTCCTTTTGGATTATACGATTTTTCTTTTGTAGCTCCCTGTGTCCATGCAACTCCTGCAATATCAATATGAGCCCATGGTGTTTTTTCAATTGCATTTTTCAAAAATGCTGCAGCTGTAATAGTTCCAGCTGCTCGACCTATTCCCACATTTTTCATATCTGCCACATCCGATTTTATCATATCCATATAGTCTTGGTTTAATGGAAGTTCCCATATTTCTTCTGTAGTTCTTTTAGAAGATTCACAAATTTTCTTTGTTAGTTTTTCATCATTTGATACTATTGCTGCCACATTGGTGCCAAGTGCTACAATACATGCACCTGTAAGAGTTGCAAAATCAATAATTGCTTTTGGAGAATATTGTTTTTCTCCATATGACAATGCATCAGCTAGAATCAATCTGCCTTCTGCATCTGTATTTAGAATCTCTGCGGTTTTTCCGCTATACAACTTTATGATATCTCCAGGTCTATATGATTCTCCACCTGGCATATTTTCTACTGATGGGATGATTCCAACAATATTGAGTGGTAATTTTAATTCTGAAACTGCTTTCATTATTCCTAGTACTGTACATCCACCACATTTGTCAAATTTCATTTCATCCATTGCACTTCCCGGTTTTAACGAAATGCCTCCTGTATCAAATGTCACTGCTTTCCCTACCAGCACAATTGGTTTCTCATTTTTTGGACCATGATTATGTTCTAAAATAATTAATTTTGGTTGATTTTTACTTCCTTGACCCACTGCTGAAATTCCTCCGAAACCTTTCTTCTTTAATTCAGGCTCAGAAATTATGCTGCATTTCATTTTATTCTTTTTCGCAATAGTTTTTGAAAAATTTGCTAATGTTGTAGGAGTGCATTCGTTAGGAGGTAGGTTGGCAATACTTTTAGTAAAAATTGTACCATCTGCTACAATTTCAGATGTCTTGATAATTTTAGAAATTTTTGTTGATTTTGAAATGATTATGGTTAGGTCTGGAGAAGGTTCTGTCTTTTCTGCTTTGAATTTATCAAATTTGTAAAGGGCCATTTTAGTACCTTCAATTATTTGAGAAACTGTGGAAATTGGGTCGTGAATAAAACTAGGAGGAGAAACAATAGAAAATTCTTTCAATTTCAGTTCTCTAGCTTTTTGAGCAATTTTGCCTGAAACAAATCTTATTGTATCATTTGTTAGATTTTCTTTTTTGCCTATTCCTGCAAGAAGTATTCTTTGTATGGGGTTTTTTTCAGATAATGGAACTATGTTTATCTTTCCCAATTTTCCTTCCATGTCTTTAAGAGATTGATTGATAGAGATGGTAGTTTTAGTGTCAAACTTTGGCAGTCCTAAAGATTTGGTAGTATTTTCTAGTACAAATCCACATAGAAGACTGGTCTTCTTTGAAGAATTTTCTATCTTTATTTTCACTATGAAACTATTTTTTGTAGTAATATTTAGATTTACTATAAATCTATAATTTTGCTATTTGTAATTAGACTAGATGATCTTACAAACACTGCTTTAATCGTTTTACAATCTTCATCACACATTTCATTTCCAATTGAGAATGATTTTTCTGTTTTTTCAGAGAAAATGGATTTTATTAATGGGAACATCGCTGCTCTTCCTCCATATGCTCTTTTCTTACAAATTAACCAAAACATATCCAAAGCTGACTCATCTAATATATCATCTCTAATTTTTTTGCCAAATTCTGAATAGTGTCCTACCATTGTAATTTTTCCTCTAGCAAAAAAATTAATGATTTTTGTAAATTTCACACACAAATAGCATTGATTGTCATATAATACAATTGGAATATTCTCTTTGATTTCCATAACTATACATAGTAACAATCAAATTAAAATTTTACAAACTTATACACGAAATTCATTTTAATCATTTATGAAATCAATCTCTGAAAATCCTGATTTTAACAATACTGAGACTGGAGAATTTCCTTGTATTTCATGTCATACAAATTGCTGTAAGGAATATGTCATATTTGTCAATGCTCACGACGTTTATCGTCTTGCTACTGGATTGAGGTTGGCACCTGAAAATTTTTTAGAAATTTATGGTGCAAAGGACTATTCTTTAGGAATTAACGTAAAAGAAGGCCTAATAGATCTTGCATTAAAACAAAATAATGGCACATGTGAATTTCTTGAAGAGCATAAAGATTTCTTTAGATGTACCGTAAACGAAATCAAACCTGGAGTATGTAAATCATATCCATTTGAAATGAAAAATGGAAAATTAATCCAGATGACTAGCATGATGTGTCCGGTAAATTGGAATATTGCAGAATTTGAAAAAATGATGATATCTCATCTCAAAAAAGATGAATCTGAATGGAAGTTTTATGATGAACTTGTTAAAGAATGGAATACAAAACATTGGGGAAAATCATTATCTGTATTTTTGAAATTTATGTTAGATAAAGTGAAATCTTCTCTGGCATCTTGATTGTTTTTTTGAATTGTGATCTATTGTCATTTTCGATTTTTGAATGTGATTTTCTTTAGAAGTAGATTTTTATTCAATTTGCAAATATAACGTTGCAAATGGGGCTCAATTATTATCAAATTAAGAAAAATATTCTAAGGGCCAGAAAATTAGTCATTAAAGGAACTAATGCTGCTGGATCTGGTCATCCTGGGGGTTCTTTTTCCATGGCTGAAATATTGGGTTGTTTGTTTAACAAATATTTGAAATTTGATCCTAAAAATCCCCAATGGGAAGACCGTGATCGTTTAGTTCTATCAAAAGGACATGCTGCTCCTGGATTATTTTCTAACATGGCCGTTGCAGGGTATTTTCCAGAATCTGAAATTGAAACGTTGAGAAAATTTGGCAGTAGGTTACAGGGGCATCCTGACCTGAAATGTCCTGGTGTAGAATTTTGTGGTGGTTCTTTAGGTACTGGATTATCTTATTCTATTGGAATTGCACTGGCAGCAAAAATTGATTCTAAGAATCATCATGTCTATACGATTATTGGAGATGGGGAATCTGATGAAGGACAAGTTTGGGAGGCTGCAATGACTGCTTCAAAATACAAAGTTGATAATTTGACTGCTTTTCTTGATAGAAATTTCATTCAACAGGATTCATACACTGAAAAAGTCATGCCTCTTGATGAAAAATTGGAGGGAGATGATATATCTGAAATGTGGAAGGATGCATCGCGTTGGAAAACAGGTGATAAATGGCGTTCATTTGGTTGGAATGTGATTGAAATCAATGGACATAGAATAGAACAAATTGATGCAGCAATTGCAAAAGCAAATGCTACAAAAGGTGTGCCTACAATAATTATTTCTAGAACAATAAAGGGAAAATCTGTAGAGCATATGGAAGACAATCCCCAATGGCATGGCAAAGCTCCTGATTCAGATGTTGTTCCCATAATTGATCTTGAATTGGATTCACAATTCATGATTTCCCCATCAATCATTGCAGGTGATATGACAAATTTAGAAAATGAAATTAAACGATGCGTGTCAGGTAGAGCAGATTACATTCATCTAGATGTGATGGATGGACAGTTTGTTCCAACAAAAACTTTTGATCATAACAAAATCAAAGAATTAAGACCTTTGACAGTAATTCCTTTTGATACTCACTTGATGATCAATAATCCCGTGAGACATGTAAAAGACTACATCGATGCTGGCAGTGACATTATCACTGTTCATGCAGAAGTTACTGATGAATCTAGTTTTGGTGAAATTCATGATTTGTTAAAACAAAATCAAGTAGGTGTTGGTTTTTCAATAAATCCTGAAACTGAATTACCTGAATGGTCTTACAAATTTTTACCTTCTCTTGATCAGATAATTGTAATGTCTGTTGTACCTGGAAAATCAGGTCAAAAATACATTGAAGAAACACACACAAAAATGACTAGATTAAACTCTATTGTAAAGGAACATAATTTTTCAGGTTATATTGAGGCTGATGGGGGTGTTAATCTTGAAAATATTGGCTCTGTATTTGCTGATGGAGCAAGAGCTTTTGTTGGAGGTGGTGCCATTATTGGACAGCAAGATGTTAGAGCAGCCATTAAAGATTTTAGAACTGAGATATTGAAATCAAGAAGACGAATCTTACTTGAAAAAGCAAATGAATTAGGTGGAATAGAATTGGTAAACAAATGGATTGGACTGCATGTAATTGGAGAAAAACAAGAACAACTCAAAAAAATTGCACATGAGGCAGGATATCTTTGAATGAACCAATAATGACTGACATGCGTTCAGAATATTCAAAATCACTAATTCAACTAGGAAAAGAAAATCCAAACATTGTTGTCTTAGGTGCAGACACTACTGATTCACTTAAAACTTCTGGATTTGGGAAAGAGTTTCCTGATCGATTTTTTAATGTAGGTATTGCTGAAGCAAATCTTGTGACTATCTCAGCTGGATTGGCTGCGTCTGGAAAAACATCTTTTGCTAGTACTTATGCTATATTTCTACCTGGTAGAGCAGTTGATCAAATTCGAAACAATATTGCTTATCCATCATCTCCTGGGAAAAAAGGTCTTAACGTAAAATTGGTTACTTCTCATGGTGGTTTGTCTGTAGGACCTGATGGTGGTTCTCATCAACAAATTGAAGATATTGCAATTATGAGGGTCATTCCAAATTTTCGAGTTTTTATTCCTGCTGATACTGTTGCCGTTTCAAAACTAATTCGGTTAATGGCAAATGAATATGGTCCATTTTACATGAGGATGGCAAGATCTGCAACCCCACTGGTTCATTCTGATTCTCAGGAATTTCAAATTGGAAAAGGAATTACAATGAGAGATGGCTCTGATTGTACCATTGTTGCATGTGGTACCACTGTCAGAATGGCTTTAGAGGCTGCTGAATCTTTACAACAAGAAGGAATTTCTTGTAGAGTTTTAGACATGTTTTCAATTAAACCCATTGATAATCAATTATTAGAAAAAACTGCTAGAGAAACTGGTTGTATTGTAACAACTGAGGAGCATAATATTATCGGTGGAATGGGTTCTGCAGTTGCAGAATCTATTTCTGAATCTTACCCTGTACCTATAAAGAGAATTGGAGCCCAAGATATGTTTGGAGAGTCTGCACGTGATAATGAAATTCCATTACTCTTAGAAAAACACGGAATAACATCTTTTAATATGGCAAAACAAGTCAAAGAAATTAGGAGTAAAAAATTATGAAAATTTTTCTAGACACTGCTAACCTTGAATCAATTAGAAAATTCAATGACATGGGACTGTTAGATGGTATTACCACCAATCCTTCACTCATGTCAAAAGAAGGCGGCAATCCAAAGGATGCAATGGAAGAGATTACAAAAATTATCAAAGGTGACGTGAGTTTAGAAGTTGTTAGTACTGAATATTCTGGAATGATGGAAGAAGGTAAACGCCTTCGTCAATATGGAGAAAATGTTGTAGTGAAAGTTCCTATGACTCCTGATGGTCTTAAAGCATGCAAATCTCTGTCATTTGAAGGAATTCCTGTAAATGTTACATTGATATTTTCTGCAAATCAAGCTTTGCTTGCAGCAAAATCTGGTGCAAAATATGTTAGTCCATTTATTGGAAGATTAGATGATGTTGGACAAAATGGGATGGAACTAATTAAAGAAATTAAAGAAATTTTTGATCATTATGACTATATAAAAACACAAATTCTTGTTGCAAGTGTACGTCATCCTTTACATGTAATTGATGCTGCAAAAATTGGTGCAGATGTTGTTACATTACCTCCTGCAGTTTTGGATAAAATGTTACAGCATCCTTTGACAAAAATTGGTTTAGAAAATTTCCTTGCTGATTGGGACAAACTAAAGTCTGGAAATCCTGATATCGAAATATAGACCAACTTCTCTAAATGAAATTAGAAAAATTAAAAATTGAGGCTTACTATTGTGATCCTTTGTTCCTGCTTCTTCTTGAACCAGTTCCTCTACCTGTAACTCTAGTCATTCCTTCTGTAGAAGGCCTATCTTTTGGATCAGGCATATCTCCTAGTTTTCTTGAACCAGTTCCTCTACCTGTGTGAACCATTTTTCCTGCTGCTGCTTTTTTTCTTGCTTCTTGGATCTTTCTAAATTCATCTCCAGACCATTTGGAAGCATCTTCATCCACTTCGATAGTTCCTGTGCCTCTACCTGTTCGTATTCTGATTTTGCCCATAAATACGGTTGAATTATCTTGTATTTATCTAATCTCATTTTTTATGAGATCTGAATTTTTAATTTTAACTATTAATCCAACCTAATTTCTTGAAATATGCAAACATCATGATTGCAGGAATTGCAGATGCAAAAATAACAATAATGAACGTTGTAAATGGTCCCAAGATCAAAACATCGCTTCCAATACCGCCTGGCAAATCAACATTCATGCCATAAAATGTCCCGATTACTGTAGATGGAATTGCCAATGTGAAAATTATTGTTAAAACTGCAAGAACTTTGTTTGTTTTTTCAGTGCTTAACACAAAGTCTGTATCTTTGTAAATTTCCATAGTTTCCCTTGATTCTTCTAATGTTTCAATAACCTTGTCGATGTGATCAATTACATCGTCATAATACAAAGTAATTTCATCATCATCGCTTCCTGAAAATCTTTTAACATTTTTTGCTATTTCTAATACAAACTTTTTCAACGGATTGGCTATTCTTCTTAATCTGTTGATTTCTCTTCTGAGTAATGCAATACTCCTTGCTACCGGTTTTGTCTCATCAAAAACTCTATCTTCGATCTCATCAAGATTTGCAATAATCTTTCTTGATGTGTGTAACAGATCATCTACTAACACGTCCAAGATTTCATGAAGTAGCATTCCTGATGATCTTCCTAACAGCATATCCTTTCTTTGTTGATCCGAATTTGATTTACAAATCTCTACTAACTCTACTAATGGTTTAAGATCTCCTTGGTGAACAGTAACCAGAAAGTCTTTTCCCACAAATATTGATAATTGACTATTTTTTGACGTTGCTATTTTTTGTGCCAGTGGTGGAAAATGGAGAATTACAAAAAAGTGGTCATCATAACTATCTAATTTTGGAAGCTCAAACTTGGTCATACAGTCTTCAATGTTTAATTCATTGAAATCATATTTTTCTGCTAATTTTTCAACATCATCTCTATCAGGATTTTGTAAATCAATCCACACAAATTTTTCACCTTGAATGGTCTCTATCTTGCTTTCAATAGATGTCTCCGTTGTTTTTCTGCTGGAACGTAACCTATTTGTGATGAATCCTTTCTTCATGTCGAAAAATACCCTTACACAACAAATTTAAAGCGATCGCTATATCATGCTGAATCAATTCCGTTATTGGATTGAGGCTAGTATAATCTGATTAAATTATTTATTTTACCCATGGGAGAAAATAGTTAGTACCTACCCATACTAGCCCTATAGAAATTGCCATTGCAATCCACCATTTTCGCATACATAGATTCTAAACTAGTCAATAATAAATCTACAGCCCAATTTTCAACAAAATCTTAAAGATTATTACTGGATAAACAAATTTCTTTTTTTGTGGCCTTCGTAGTACAGTGGTTAGTATAGAGGATTGTGGATCCTCGGACAGGAGTTCGATTCCCCTCGAGGGCCCCTTACAAATTACTTTTTGTTGCAGTATCAAAAAGAGGTGTAAACGTAATTGAGGTTAAAAATTGGAGTACAATAACCCCTATGGTTTTTCACCTCATGAACAAGTAGATAAAGCTGGCCGTGTATTCTGGATTAGATTAAAATCTTCTTGGTTTAGACCAAAAGATCCGCCTATCACTAGTGTGTTGTTATCTCTTCAAGGAACTATTCCATATAACAAAAAATATGGATATGTTTCCGTGACGAATCTAAATAACATCAATTCATTTTTGCAAAACTAATCAGAAAAGTTTTCTGAAAAAGAAGTTGAAAGATTAATTGGAAGGATTAAAAGAGATGTAACAAAATAAGAACTCTTATTTCTATTCCAATTGAACATATAGATCAAGGTGTAATTTCTTATCTATATTTTTCCAACATACTGAATTTAATTGCAAAATTACTGCATGAAAGAAATCCTTGAGAACATTCTGATGAAATTCTGATTGTGTTGTATTATTATGCATTAGAAGAATTTGGAAAGGCTCTATATCTAATTCGATTAAAGGATGAATTTAACGAGGATTTTGTTGAAGCATTTCTCTATGATCATAATATCAAAATCAAAGAAGATCTGAAGCATAATCCTGATTTGTTACTTAGAAAATTACAGATTAAAAGAGAATGGGAAGATCCTAATGCAGAAATGTTTCGTAGTCGAGTTACCTATGAATTATCTGATGATGCAATAATTGATGGATTCTTTGAACGTAGCTTATGGTTAGTTGATTATGATATTGAAAACAGCAGTGGAAATCTAAGTTTGACATTCATGATTCTGATGAAATTTCAAAGAAGATGGAATTACTACACAGTGAAGTGACAAAACTACAAGAACAATATAGAAAATCTCCTTGACTATCACTAAAGTGGTTCAAATCAGAACGATTTGAACTTCGAAGAGTATTGAACTAAAATCACAAGTCCCTTTGATGGACCAATAATGGCTCAACCTATCGATGCAAAACAAAAAATCATAAAGATTATTTGGATTAATACTCTTGTGTTGATCCTTGAATCCTAAAACCAAAATTTCTCTTATTGTAATATCTCAAATCTCGTTAATTATTGGTAGTTTTCTTACTGTTGCAATTCTGGAATCTCAGATTAGCTTGGTTGGAAACTCTGTTAATATTGCTGGCAAAAATAGGTTATTGACTAGCCAATTTTTAAATGAATTAAAAGATTTTACATATGTTAAAAATTCCAATGCAATGCCTGAAGTAAAACTAAACGAGCTTGAAGAAAATATTCTTCTGCTAAAAAATGGTGGATTTGACAATGATTTGAAAATTCAAAAACTAGATGAAAAATTCATGAACGAATGGAATGTTGTTTATCAACACTATGGTATATTGAAATCAAATTATGAAAAATTTACAGAAAATTATGATGGCATTGTATCTACAAGTGATATGTCTGAAATTGAAAACCATGCTTCTTTTCTAATATATTCTTCAAATGTTTTAGTAGAAAAGATTGGAATTGGCATTAATCAAACTAGTCAAAATATGATACTTTTACAAATAATTCTTTTAGAATCTAATGTTGGTGTTCACATTGTATTATTATTAATAATCTTTAGAATCTTCAAAACAATGTTTGAACAAAATTTAAGACTTGAAAAATTAGCTATAATTGGTGAACTTTCTTCACGATTAGCTCATGACATGAGAAACCCTTTGTCCAACATCACTATGAGCACACAATTACTAAAATCAAAGACTAGTGATGAAGATACTGTTAAAAAATTACACATTATTGAAAAAGGAATTGCAAGACTCTCTCATCAAATTAATGATGTAATGGATTTTGTAAGAACTAAAGAACCTGAATTGAAATTATGGGATCTAAATTCTATTCTTAATGATTGTTTTAATCGGTTTAAATTCCCTGACTCTGTCAAAGTGATCTTACCTGAGAAATCTACGTTAATCAGGTGTGATAAATCCCAGTTTGAAATACTTTTTATTAATTTGATTTCGAACGCTTTAGACGCAATCCAAAATAAAGGCTCAATTGAAATCAGTGTAAAGGTTAATCCTAATGAAACAATAATTCAAGTTATGGATACTGGTACTGGCATTCCTGAAAAAAAAATAAAAACTATTTTTGAGCCGTTGATAACCTTCAAGGAAAATGGTACGGGATTAGGCTTGGCTAGTTGTAAAAATATTGTTGAAAATCATAGAGGTACTATAACTGCAAAAAATAATCCTACAACATTTATCATAACTCTCCCAAATCACTAATAGAAATGCTAAACCCTTCAAATCCTCTTGAACCTAATTTTATTCTCTAAAATTAGTCCTGATCTAATTCAATAAGGATCTTTTGAGTACTATTTTAGTGGACAAAAAGATGGGTAACTAGCTGATCTTTCTGAATCTTAATTTGACTCCCAAAATGGCAGTGATGTCCATAAATTTGAATCTGAAAAATCATTAACTCTGATCGAATGAAAATTTAACCAAAAATTTTAATTCATTTTTGTTCTATCTCTAATTCCATGTTAGGATTATGTGGGAAATACTATTCCTCTGGTCTTTCTCTAGTGTTAGATGAAACTACAGAGGCAATATGTGGTAAATGTAAAAACTAGAACTAATTTGATAAGTCACCTCAAGGGCCCTTGCAAACCCCCTTGTCCCTTTTGATAGACCCACGTATTCTCCAAAAATGATTCAAGCCTCTATTGGCATTCATTTACTAAATCCAGTTAGGCGGAATCATTAATACCAATAAAATAATACCTCTACAGGTAAGATAAGTTTGAGAAAAATTGAAATTATTTGCTATGATCAACAAAGTCAAAGTGTAGAATTTACTTTTAAAAAATTCAAGATTCCATTTCACGTTGAATTAACCATGGCAGAAAATGAAAGGCTTTTGCGTTATACTGGAATATGTCCTGATCTCTTGGCCGATTCACTAACAAACGAATTAAACAAAATTATTGATACTCGAAGAAAAGAGTTGTATGTTACTAGTTTATCTATTGAGGCCACACTATCTGATTATCTTTCAAACTATGCAAAAGAACTTGAAACGAAGCAGCTCAAAGTGAAAAAGAAAAAATTAATTGAAGAATACGAATCTCTGATAGAACCTAATGTAAAATTCAACAAGAACCTTCTTTTTATGATAGTTATTGCTGCAGGAGTTGCAGTAGCTGGACTTTTTGCAAACAATGCTTCATTGGTTATTGGTGCAATGTTGATATCCCCATTACTTGGACCGATTTCTGCTTTTTCATTTAACACTGCGGTAGGCAAAACTGACAAAATGCTCAAAGCACTAGTTTCAGGATCAATTTTACTTGTTTCAGTTATTGCAACTGGTGCTATTTTAACAGGAATTACAGTCCAATTCGTAGATTTGCCATTGACTGATGAAATATTATCTAGAACAATTGTTTCTCCTGTGTTTTTAGCGGTAGCTATAGCACTTGGATTGGCAGGAGGTATTGCAATGTCTACAAATATTCCTGGAATTTTAGTAGGTGTGGCGATAGCAGCAGCTTTGGTTCCTCCTGCTGCAGTTGCAGGAATCGGGATTGCATTATGGGATTTTGAAATATTTTCTAGTGCATTGACTCTAACTGCTGCAAACATCATAGGGCTAGTTTTGGGAATGATGGTTGTTTTCTTTATAGGCGGTGTTACTCCTAGAAAGTTTTACGAAAAAGAAAAAGCTCAACAACACATGGTAATCACAATAAGCATTTTCATTGGATTAAGCATATTTTTAGGATTTTTGTCATTAAAACCATAACCAAAATAAAATCCATCATGATTAGAAATTTCTAGTATTCACTAATCCTTTTTCACAACTAATTCATCAAATCTTTTTATCTACAAAATACATTTACAATATGGTTAGAGTTGATGAATGTTTTCAATGTGGTGCAAAAGAAAAAGATATCAAACTGATCTTTAAATCTAATCAACCAGTATTATGTGAAAATTGCTACAAAAAACTAAGTTAGATCTATTCATAACTATTTTAATTAATTGCCTAACTACCTATGTAAAGAAAAATAATTAAAAGTAATCTGCCCACCCTCTTTGCATCATTATGGTAGCAGTAGATTCACTTAGACAAACTGCCTTTCCATTTGATGTCTTAATTAGTAATTCCAATTCTTCATTACAGATTACATCGCTTGCATTGATTCCTGTTCTCATCTGTTTTAGAGGAGGCTGTATCTCTTGTTGTATTATTCCGTATTCAAATTTTAAAAATAAACTTTTTGCACTCTCACCAGTAATTTTCACTTGGTATTCGCCAAATTCCCGTAATACTTCAGTTGTAGTGACAGTTTCAGAAAATTTTGGAGAATCTACCAATGGAACAACTTTATGATAAATAGTCACTCCTTCTGGAGAAATTATATCCAGTGTAATCTCGTATAACTGAACAGGATTTTGTATTATTCCTGAAATTATAATTTCATCCTCCTTTTCATAGAATTTTTTATCCAAAATTCCATTTACTTGATTGACTAGAATGTGTTCTTTTGGATCAGCCTTTCCAATAACCTCGGTCCCTACAATTTTTACTTGTTGAACATGGTCTCCTAAGGTCATGCTAAGAACTGTTTTATCCTCACTTTTTGTCGTTTCATAATTCATTGTTTGTTTGTCGTTAATCCAAACAGCTTGAGGATTTTTGATTAATGTCTCAGGTAAATATGCTACAAATTTGTCATTGTTAATTTTTCCTACAAAATTAAAGGTGAGGCTTTTTCTAACAGTATCGACATCAATACTGACCAAATTTCTCTCCGCCTTGTATGCAACATCAACAGGATATTTTGAAACATTAGAACCCACATTATGAAATACTTCAAATCCTGCATCGAGTTCAATAACATTGATTATTCCAATCATCCAAGGATGTATTTTGCAAAAATATTTTATTTCACCAAGATTTTTTTCATCAAACATTACAGCATATCTGCTTCCAGGACCCATGTATCCACTATCAAAAATTCCTGTAAGACCTAAATCTAAACTTCCAGAAGTAACAGTATGATTATCAGTATCTACATTTCCCCATTCAACTTTGTCTCCAGGCCTTATTGAAATTTCAGTAGGCAAATAATGTGCAGGGGCATTAGGATCAGATGAACCTGCAGGAATCTGAATTTTCCATGTTTCGCCATAAATTGGGACAATTGTAATTGTAAAAAAGACTAGAATGGAAAGAAATAGTATTTTTGAATTCATTTGTTAGAATTATTATTTTTAGTATATTAGACAGAATGATGATTTCCAAAAATGAGAAGATTAAACTTCTGAGAGAATTTTCTTTTTTTATTTGATTCCATCTGCCAAACCTACAGTGAATGCCAAAAAAGCATATCCTCTACCGCCTTCTTCAAATAGTGCTTTGATCTTCTTTATTGGATCATTGAAAAGAAATTCTCCGAATTTTCCAATGATGTCCATTTCTTCTTTTACAGGTTTCTATCTCCTGACCGAAAATTGAATTGATTGGAAAATATGATAAAATGATGATCATTACAATGGCAAATCTCACTGATGACATGAAAACATACAAAATGTTCTAGAATAAAAATTTCCCAAACTTTGATTTGCTCCAATTAGCATATGTGCCTATTTTCATCTCAAAATGATTCTAGACTAAGTCAAATAAATAATTAAATCCAATTCAATTTGACTCCGTGAAATTCATTTTTGATAATTAACAAGTATGTAAATATGTAAAATTATACAAATATTACCATGAGTGGAAATGATAATCATTCTCTAGATTCTGATGAATTGTGTTCTTTACTTGAAAAAAAAGAACCGATGTTATTGTTTGATCTTAGATTGTTAGAATCCTACAAATCTGGACATATTGATGGCTCAGTTCATGCTGTCTGTGATGCTAAAGCAAAAGAAACCATAATGCCTCGAATTCCACAGAATGTCAAAACTGTTCTTGTGGATGATGATGGTACAATGGCATCAGAAATTTCTACAATGATGCGCTCTTTTGGATTAGATGCACATTATCTAAAGGGAGGAATGAAAGAATGGAATAAAGAAACTGTTCAGGGTAGTCCTTCTACTACCATTCATCCTGATGATTTATGGGAAAAAATATCTGATGACAATCTGTTCCTACTTGATGTTAGAAACAAGGATGAATTTTCTGATTTTCAAATTCCAGGCAGTGTAAATATTTCACTTCCAGATGTGTTTTCTTCTGAAAACCTCTCAAAGATTCCAAAAGACAAGGAAATAATCACTATCTGTCCTCATGGAAACAGAGCAATGGTTGCAACATTTGCTCTTGCAAGAAATGGCATCCAATCACATGTTCTTGAAGGAGGACTTGCTGGATGGAGCCAAGTGTTAAACGTCGTGAAAGTATCTGATAATCCAACTATTATTCAGATTGAAAAGGTCGGTAAAGGTTGTCTTTCCCATATGGTGATCTCAGAAGGACAGGCAATTGTAATTGATCCTCTTTTTCCTGCAAAAAAATATGAAGATATTGCCAAAAAAGAAGATGCAAAGATTGTCAAAATCTTAGATACACATCAACATGCAGATCATATATCATCTGCACAAAAGCTTGCAGAATTGTCAGGCGGTTCAATGTATGAAAGTGGACATGAAGAATGGGAGAGATCTGCAAATCTACTAAAAGACGGAGATGAAATATCCTTTGGCAAATCAAAACTTCAAGTAATTCATACTCCTGGACATACTCCTGGTAGCTTGTGTTATTTGATTGATCAAAAGTATGTGTTTACAGGAGATATTTTATTCATTGAAAGTATTGGAAGACCAGACCTTCGCGATAAAGCAGAAGAGTTTGCACGTCACCTGTATGATTCCTTACATAATAAATTGCTAAAACTTCATTCAGAAACCCTAGTTTTTCCTACTCATCATGGAATGACAGTAGTTCCTGAAAACAATGCATATTTTACAACTATTGAAAAGGCAAAACAACATGACATACTAAAATTATCAAAAGAAGAATTTGTAAAACGTGTAGTCCATATTACTGTTCCAAGACCGATGAATTATCAGAAAATTATTCAGATAAACAAAGGCACCATTCCTTTAATTCCTATTGATATTCCTGATTTGGAGATTGGTCCAAACAGATGTAGTATTGCTGGAACTTAGAATCTAATTTTATCACTAGATAAAACTCGATAAACAATATTAGCCACAAACATGCCTAAAATGAGATGAACTTTAACTTGACAAGCAAATCAAAGATTTTATAATTTTAAAAAATTCCAAACTTGCTTGACTCCATCTCTTCTTTAATAGCTAACTTGAATCTGGGTGATTTAGGTTCTACATTTTTTGTCAACCATGACAGAAATTTCTTATCTGTGCCTTTTCCTTTCAATTTTTCAAAATCCCCTCCCATCATCTCTGCCAATTTCTCAATCAGGGATTTGTTTACGCTTAATACAAAAAAATGCCAACCAAAAGCAAATTCTGAATCTGTCATCACAAAGTCTTCTCTACCGTGGACCATTTCTTCTAATAGTGTTAATTGGTGAGTTAACACTTTACTGGTTTTATCATAATCTACAGCGGAAACATTGATGTTTAATCGACTTTCCATATTCTGTTTACATAAAAACAAAATAAAAGGATTGCACAAGTTATTCTTCTAGTAAATATTCAAAATCTATATCAAAATGCATCTTCATTATATTGATGTATGTTTTAATAGATTCTGGAATCTCTTCTCCACATACGACCCCTAATTTCTTTGCATTAATCCAAATCACTAACGTTTGTATGATTGTTAAAAATCTATCATTTTTAATTTCAGGTGATCCAATTGCTTTGGTATATCTTTCTGCAAATTCCCATGCTGTTACAAAATCAACACATTTTACACCAAAAATTGCTAGTATCTGTTCTTGCATATTTTGTGCTTTTTTGAATGGAACTTTATTCAGAATATATGGAAAATCTACTTTATCTGGAAGACAATCTGGAAGAGGTCCCCAAATTGTAATTATCTTTGTTTCGGGTTTTAATTTTTCAAATTTTTCTACCATTTTGGCAATTACAGTCTCATCTGTAAACCAAAATAAGATAACTGACGCATCTGAAATATCTGATTCTTCTATATTTTGACAAACTAATCTTGCATAAATTTTTTTCTCTTCTAAAATTTTCTTTGCATTTTCTATTTTTTTTGAGTTAATATCAATTCCAATTGCATTTTTTACTCCAAATTCATTTACAGCTATTTCAATTCCTTTTTCATCACTGCATCCTAAATGATAAAAGGTGTCTTCTTTATCCAACCCCACAAATTTGAAAATCTCCCTAAATGATTTTTCAGGCAATTGTACATCTTCACCATTAAGTAAATTGTCTGGAAGTGTTTCTAAATATTCTTCAATTTTCATTATCAGTAATACTGTAAACGAGAATTTATTCTCTTATACTTTCTAATTTTGAAACTGCTTGCCATAATTGCGTTCTAACGTATGAAGGCATGTTTGGGTCTTGTGTGACATCATCTAGTAAACTGATTGTGTTTGCTGCTCTTACTGATAATGAATATTCTGGATTGTTAAGATCTGCAATCAAGTCTGTAATTGACTTTTTAATTGTCTTTGGAGTTGAATTGCTTGCAGTGATCTGTTCTAACGTTTCAATTGCTTCCTTCATTGATTTTTTATTTTGAGCATCATCAGCCATTTTTTACACATTTTCTTAAAAATTAGAGGTATATAGTTACATCTCTAGAAAGACATTGTCTGATTCGACAACAACGTTGTATGATGTTAAATCTCTAATTTTTGTTGGGAATTTAACTAATTTTCCAGTTTTACAATCAAATTCTGCTGCATGCCATCCGCAAGTAATAGTACACCCATCTAATTTCCCTTCGGATAAACTTGAACCTGAATGCGTACATGAATCATCTGTAGCATAATAATTTCCATTGATGTTTGTAACTAGGATGTCTCTGCCATCAATTGATACTTTGATCATTTTTCCTGGTGATATATCTGAAGTTTTACCAGCTATAATTTTTCCCATTGAATTTTTATCTAATCATTCTTAATAATTTTTTGGATATGGTAGGGATAACAATTAGAGATGCTACTATTCTGGATAAAATTCCAGTTTTGAAATTCTGCAAAAATACTTTTTCTTGGGGTGATTATATTGAGTATGTTTGGGATTATTGGTTATCTGAAGGGGATTTGTTTTTAGCTCAAAAACATTATCCAATTGGAATGTGTCATGCAAGTTATTCTAAAGATCAAATTTGGATTGAGGGAATTAGAATAGATCCTAAATTCCGTCGTCAGAACATTGCATCTCAATTAGTCAAACATGCTGAAATGATTGGAAGGAAAAAAAACCTCCCTTTTTCTTTCATGCTAATAAACACTGAAAATGTCGAATCTTTATCTATGGCATATTCTCTAAATTATGATGTTTTCCAAACTTGGAATTTCTATTCTTTGGAACCTAAAATTAATTTGAATCATAATGTTACGTTTGTAAAATCCCTTGACGCTGAACTTTATTCTCATTATGTCAAATCATGGAGGTGGCTTTCAATTGATAATGATCTATTGACATCTTTTTATGAAAAAAACTCTATAGTAAAATCTGATGTAAATGATAAAAATTCTATTGCATTCCTCACTGATTCAGAACATTTTGCTAACACATTGATCGTTACGTTGTTTTTAAATTCAAATGATTCTGCGCTGGAAATTATCTCATTTTTACAAAATTTTGGTATTGAAAAAAACTATGAGCGAATTCAAATTTTGACTAGAGATAAATTGCCAAATTTTGATTCATTAGAATACAAAATCTCATTTCATTTAATGAAAAAAACTTTAGTTTGATTTTACAATTTTTATTGTATTGTTTAAAATTCCTAAACTCTCAATTTCCATCTCCACTTTATCTCCATCTTTTAAAAATACTGCATTTGGTTTATTCAGCATTACTCCTGCAGGAGTTCCTGTGGAAATAATGTCTCCTTTTTCCAATGTCATCACTTTGGAAATTTTTGAAACAATTTCTGGAATTTTAATGAACATATTACTTGATGAAGAATTTTGTCTTAATTCACCATTAATTTTTGTAGTCATTTTGAGATTTTGAGGATCTTGGATTTCATCCTTAGTTGTTATCCATGGCCCACACGGTGCAAAAGAATCAAAACTTTTTCCTCTTGTGAACTGTTTATCTTTGAATTGAATATCTCTTGCAGAAACATCATTGAATACCATGTAACCAAATATCATATCGGATGCATCTTGAACACTGACATTTTTGCAATTCTCTCCTATAATCAAGGCTAATTCTATCTCATAATCTAGTTGTGTGACAAAATCTGGGCATATGATGTCTGATTTTGTACTGTTTAATGCCGTACGTGGTTTGATTACGATGGCTGGATCCTCAGGTGCTTGTAATCCTTGTTCTTTTGCATGGTCTACATAGTTAAATGCCAAACAAATAATCTTGTTAGGATTTGGAATCGGGGCCAACAATTTGTATTTTGAAAGATCTTCTCCATATGGTAAATCGTCAATTTTATTTTTTATTTCATCATACCATCCATCAAAAAGAAAATCTTTTACATTTTGAGGGATTGGCACTCCTGTCAAATAAGTAATCTCATCTTTAGTTGATACTTTATTTCCTTTGACAAAACCATATGTTTCATTATTTCCATACGATAATCGTGCTATCTTCATTCTTGATCACTTGTGTGTAAAAATTGATTGATTTTGTGAATCTTTTCTACAATATCCAAATCTAACAAACTGAATTTCTTCTCCTTCTTTTAATTGTAGATAATGAGGTTCTGTATAAACATCCAATTCTTCTAAACTATCTTCATTAAATTCTTCCCCGCTGAACAAAGTTTTTGGAATTACCATCTTAATTTCATGTGCAGTTTTTTGAGGAACCCATTGTATTTTTAGAATGTTATCTGTTTCACCATTTTCTATAAATTCTCCTTCTAATTCGATTCCTGATTTTGTTATTGACACATTACCCAAACCTAAAAGACGGATTTGTGTTCCTTCTTTGATACTTTGTGCATCTTCTCCCGAAATGTAAAAATTCTCATCAATCTCAATTTTTCTTTTTCCCATATCATTAACTGGATGATTAGGAATTTCTATTGATGATATTGGTAAATTTCTTACTGTTAGTTTTTTGGCATTGCTTACCATGAATAGCCTAATACTACTTGCATCTACAAATTTTCTGTTAAATGCTTCCAGTGCATCAAATGGTGCTAGTGTGTTTGCTTTGGTTAATCCCAAAGACATTATGAATTTCCTTATTGCTTCAGGTTTAATTCCTCTTCTTCGTAATGCCTCCAAAGTTGGCAATCTTGGGTCATCATACCATGAAACCTTGCCTTCTTCAATCAAAGGTTTGATTATTCGTTTTGAAATTGGCATTCCTTTGAATTCTAGCCTTGAGAAAAATCCCTGGAATGGCTTTCTCATGTGTAATGCATCTAAAATTGCATCAATTAGCTCTTTTCTTAATTCAAATTCTTTTGAACGAAATGCATGTGTAACTCCATCCATGCTATCTTCTATGGCAACAGCCATATCGTAGCTTGGCCAAATTCTATATTTTTCTCCTAATGTGTAGTGTTTTCCTTCAATGATTCTAAATAATACTGGATCCCTCATAACTGCATTGTCTGCTTTCATATCTCCACGAAATCTCACGATGGCATCTCCTGGTTTAAATTTCTCACTCATTTTTCCCCAATTTTTATAATTTTTTTCAATATTTTCTATACTGCATTTGCAAGATTTTCTTTCTCTTCTATTTTTGCTAATGTCTTCTCTTTTGCATGTACAAACGTAAGCTTTACCTGAATTGATCAATTCAATTCCTTTCTCATAAAATATTTCCATATCATCTGATGTATTTTTTACTGTATCAAATTCAATTCCTAACCACTCTAATCCCACTTTGATGGCTGCATGATATTCCATTCTTTCTGCTTCGGGATTCGTATCGTCCATTCTTAGAATGAATTTTCCACCATACATCTTAGCATATTCTGAATTGATGATGGCTGCCTTTGCATGACCAATGTGGGGATATCCATTAGGTTCAGGTGGAAATCTTGTAATTACTTTTCCATGTATTGCATTTTTTAGTTCTGGAAGTCCTTCTCGCTCTTCAATTTTTTCTTTGGGAATTAAAATCTCTGGAAATTTTTCTTTAATTTCTTTTTCTTGTTCGTCTAATGACATCTGATTAACAGATGAAACGATTTCAGAGATTTCTGGAGATATCTCTTTTACTTTAGTTCTGAGTTCTGCTTTTGTCCCAAGAATTTTTCCTATAATTATTTTGTCTCTGGTTTCTCCTTCATGCTCAAAAGCATTTTGAAGAGCCATTTTCCGAATTTCTTTTCTTAGTTCTTCATCCATGTTGATTTTTACCTATATTACACCTATACGCTTCTTTTAACTACAAAATCTAATAATGAAATTAGTTCCGTTTTAGCAGAACCTGAATATCCAGCTAGTGATTTTTCAGCTTTTTGAGCGTATTTTAGAGCCTGCCCTCTGACATTTTCTTCAATTCCTAAGGATCTTATGACTTCTACAGCCTTGTTGAGATCCATTCTTGAAACTTTTGAATTTCCAAATACTTTCAAAATGATTTTTTTGTCATTACCTTTTGCTAATTTTATTGCCATTAAAATTGGAAGTGATTTTTTACCCTCTCTTAGATCATTACCTACTGGCTTTTTTGTAATTTTAGGATCTCCCATCACTCCTATGAGATCATCTGTAATTTGAAATGCAATGCCTAGATTTCTTCCAAATGATGAAAGATTTGAAATGTCTTTTGGTTTGTTTGTTGCACATATTGCCCCCATTGCACATGACACATCAAATAGTGCAGCTGTTTTTTTCCCTATCATTGTAACATATTCTGCTTGTGATGGAATTTTTCTCTCTTCTGACATTTTCACATCAAGCAATTGTCCTTCACAAATATCTACACAAGCTTTTGAAAGTCTAGAAACGAGTTGCGTTGTTGCACTAGATGATAATTTTGAATCTGTGATCACCTGAAATGCTTTTGAAAATAATACATCTCCTGCAAGAATTGCAATCGGCATTCCAAATTTCTTATGAACTGTTGGAACTCCATGACGCATCTCGTCATTATCCATTATGTCATCATGAACTAATGAAAAGTTATGTACCATTTCCACTGCACTTGCAGCTGGCATTGCATTGGAGACTTTGCCTTTTAAAATTTGACAGCTTTTAATTACCATATATGGTCGAAGTCTTTTCCCCCCATTTACAATTAGATGTCCAGCTGCATCATAGAGTTTCTTTGGATTTCCTTTTAATTTTGAATTTAAATACTTGTTTACTATTTTTGCATTCTGTTCAATTTGTTTAGTTTTTTTCATTTACTAATCTCCATTTGTCATCTGGTAGATGAATTTTAATTGCTTTTTGTAATTCATCATGAATTTCCCTGCTCATCCATGTGGATAAGACATTTGCATGCTTCTCAAGCATAGATTTGTTGGATTTTTCTAATAATTCTAACGCAATGAGCATCCATGGACAATAAATTTCTGGATTTGTCTTTAATTCAACAAGTAATTCTTTTGATGAAATCCACTTTATTTCGTCAATTTCTCCTTCAATTTCTTTTAGTTCTGTGGATTTATCAATAACTCCAATCAATGTCCCACAAATCTCATTTTCAGAACCAACTTTCTTGTATGGAACATGATACTCAAATTTGTGCAGATAATCAAGAGTGCTATTAATCCCTAATTCTTCTGGCATTCTTCTTTCTCCTGAAGAAACATATGTTTCTGATTCTCTTGGATGGCTTGCAAAAGTTCCATCCCAATCATTTGGCCATAACATTTTCTCTTTAGCTCTTCTAGTAAGAACTAATCTTCCTTCTTTATCAAACAATAGTGCTGTAAATGCTCTATGTAATTTTCCATTAGGTAAATGACATTTTACTTTTTCTTCAGTTCCAATTGGATTGTCATTTTCATCTACTAAAATTACAAATTCATCCGACATTTCTTTTACCTCTAAACAATGTTCCTTCAAATGTCCTATTTTTAACCGCTTTCACAATCCTTTCAGGTTTGTTTCCGTTAACAAAGAATACATCTAGCCCTGTTTTAGCAATCTTTGATGCTTCTTCTACTTTTCTTGTCATTCCACCTGTGACATCCATCTTGTTCTCTGAAATTGTTGGCTGTTCTCCTTTTAATTCATAAATCAATTTTTTTGATTTTAAATCTGCATACAATCCATCTTCATTTAATGCAAAAATACAAAGTTTAGGTTTTAGTATTTTTGCTAGATGGGTCATAATTTTGTCTCCTGATAGAATGTATGTTTTTTTCTGACCATACCATAATGCATCTCCATATGTAACTGGAATCAAGCCTGATTTTGCAATCTTTTCTATTTCTTTAATTTTTTTAATTATGGGTTTATTTCCAGACATAAAATCTGTTGGTGGAAGACAATATGGATTTAGTTTATTTTTTAGCATTGAATCTAAAATTATTTTATTTAATTCAATCATTGAATTTTTAACAATGGCTACACCTCTTAGATCATATTTTTTCTCTTTTGTATGCATATCGTATTTTACGGACCAATAATGTCCATAGGATCCTCCTCCATGAATAATAATTATTGGCTGATTAATTTTTCTTAAACTTTTAGATAGATTATCAATAGTTTTTTTTCTTGCTAATAGGGGTTTTTCTTTGTTTGTGATGATTGAACCTCCTAATTTTATTAGAATCATGCTGTTCAAATTTATCTGATCAATTAAAAAGTATCCAGACCCTTAAAATCAATTTTCACGGAAAAACAATCATAATTCTCATTTTTGAATTGATTCATCGTTTGTTCAAGATTTGATTCATTTGTTAGTGCAAAGATGCATCCTCCTCCACCTGCTCCTGTAATTTTTGCACCAAATGATTTGTCTTGCCCTATCTTGATCATCATTCGCAATTTTTCATTTGAAACCCCTATTGTCTCAAGATATTCTTGATTTTCGTTTATTCTTTGACCTATCTCCACGATGTTGTTATTTTTTAATAATTCTAAAATATCTTCAATCAATTTTGATTCTTTATCACACAAAGTAGAGAATTTTTCTTCATTTTTCTCCTTAAACTGTTTTACATTTTCTACTATCAATTTAGTCGAATGTTCTATTTTGGAATTGGCGATAACAAGATGGAAATTAGGCTCAGATCCTATTTTATTGAATCCATTCTTTTTATCATATTCCATAATTCCTCCATATGTACAGACAGTGCAATCTGCACCCGATGTGTTTTCGAAAATTGTTTTTTCAGCTTCTATTGCAAGTTCTAAAATTTCCTCTTTAGATGTTTTTTTGAATAATCTTGAAATTGCTGCAGCTCCTGCAACACAACATGCAGATGATGAACCCAGCCCAACTCCTAATGGAATATCTGATTCTACTTTGATTCTTATTCCTGTATTTTGATTTTTTATCAATTTGTTTGCCAAATAATAAAATGGTTTTAATGGAGAATCAATTTCTAAATTTTCTTTGTTGGGTTCTAATTCTAAATTACCGATGTTTGATTTAATGGAAATTTTATTTTCTTTAATTGTCTCTGCAGTAACTGTGATTCTTTTATTTATTGCACATAGAATTGCTTTAACGCCATATACTACAAAATGTTCTCCAAAGAGAATTACTTTTGCAGGTGATGAAGCTTTAGATTTCAATAGAGTATACTAAAATTTTGAAAAATTATTCGATTTCTTCTTCTGTGATCTTTGTTTCAAAATCATCAATTTCAGCTTTCATTGGCTCGTCTTCTTTTAATTCTCCCCTTTCGATTAAGACTTGACGAACTAATAACCAATAAACTGTTGCTAAGGCTTTTCTTCCTCTGTTGTTTGCTGGAATAATTACATCTAGATTTGATGTGATATTATCTGTATTTGCAATTCCGATAATTGGAATACCTGCATTTGTTGCTTCAATGATTGCCTGTTCATCCACTTGTGGATCTGAGACTAAAACTAATTTTGGTTCAATATAATATGGCAATGAAGGATTTGTTAAAGTTCCTGGCATGAATCTTCCCAATAATTCCTTTGAGCCTAAACTTTCACAGAATTTCTCAATTGGGGTTTCTGCATATTGTCTTCCTGAGCATACAATAAGATTTTCAGCACCTACTCTGTTGATGAATTTAGCAGCAGTTTGGATTTTCTCTAATGTAAGATCTAAATCAAGCATGTAGAGTCCCTCAGGGCTGGCTTTGGTGATAAATGATTTCATGAATTTTGTCTTTACTTGGGTACCTACTCTGATACCTGTAGCTAAAACCTTCTTTTTGATGTCTGTTGCTTCAGTTTGTTGACTCATGACGATTTTAAATCTCTACCATACCGCGTATTAAATCATGCTCTGATAGTCGTAATAATTCATTGAGTTTTGCTACTCTTTCGCCTCCAACAATGCCTACTTTTAGCATTTTTGACTTTGTAGCAAGACCAATATGTGATATTTGTGAATCTGTGGATTCTCCAGATCTATGTGAAGTGATTAATTTGATATTGTTTTGAGTTGCTTCATTAGCAAATTCTAGAGCGTCAAAAAGACTGCCTGCTTGATTTACTTTTAAAATTGCTGCATTACATGATTTCAATTCAATTGCTTTTTTTAGGATATTTTTGTTGGTGACAGTTAGATCATCTCCTGTAACCAATGTATTTGGAAATTTCTTTGTTAATTCTGACATGTCTTCAAATGCTTCTTCATGAACAGCATCTTCAGCATAAATTAATTTGAATTTTTCAATAATATCTGCTGCAAAATCTATTTGTTCCCCAGTAGAATTTTCAAATCCTGCTCTATCATAAACATATTTTTCTTTTTCCTCATTCCATTGTGTTGATGATGCAAAATCGACTCCTAAAGACACTTCTTTTCCTAAAGTAAATCCTAAGTTCTCACAAGCTTTTGCAGAAATTTCCAATGCTTTTTGATTTTCTAGTTTTGGTGCCCATCCTCCTTCATCTCCTCTCCCATTTGTAAAGTTATGATCTTCTTTTTCTAAAACACGACGAAGTTCTTTGTGTACTGATAGATTAGTATCAATTGCATCTTGGATATCTTTTGAACCTATTGCACAAATCAAAATTTCTTGAATATCTGGTGTGCCAGGACCTGCATGTGCTCCTCCTCCTAAAATATTTCCTAAAGGAAATGGAAATCTGAATGAAGATTCTGATGATAGTGTCTTGAATAATGGTTCTCCTGATGCTTTTGATGCTGATTCCATTGAAGCAATTGTAACTGCAAAAGCTAAAGCTCCTCCTATGACTGAATAATTAGTAGAATTGTCTAGACTTTTTAGAACATCATGAATTCCTTTTAGATCTGATGATTCTAATCCGATAAATTTTTGAGAATTTTCTTTTAAGATTCTAAGACTTTCTTCAGGCTTTCCCTCTGGGAAACTGACTGCTTCATATTTTCCTACACTTGCACCTGATGGTGCACATACTCTTCCTAAAAATTGCTTATCTGATTTGACATCCACTTCAATTGTTTTACTACCTCTACTGTTGTATAGAATACGTCCTTCGATTGAGGAAATTTTAGCCAATTTATTCTAACTCAGATTGGACTTCTTGTTTTCTTCTCTGAATTGCTTCGTAAAATGGAATTACTTGTTGTATTGTTTCTACAGTGGTCAAAAGCATTCTTCTGCAACAATATCTTTCAACACCTAAAGAATCAAGAGTTTTTGTAGGATCTTCCCCTGCTTTGATTTTATTTTGATAATCTTCAAATTTATCAGCAATTAATTTTCCACAAGTTAAACATCTGACCGGAATTAACACGAACGAAAAAGTAACCAAGGATTATAAAAACCATGCAAGAAAATTCCTTTGCGGACGTCGCCCAGCCTGGCCAAAGGCGCTAGCTTGAGGGGCTAGTCTCTCAGGAGTTCGTGGGTTCAAATCCCATCGTCCGCATCATGAATTTTAGATTATTTTTCTAATTTTTGTAAAATCCTGATTAATTCTGTTCTTCTTCTTTCTTCAGTTATTACCGATCTAACATCATCAACTAGAATTCTATTTACATCAGTTTTTCTTCTAGCTTCTTTTACAACTTTATCGTATATTGAAAAAGTGTAAAGTTGAAGATACAAATTCTCCATTACTTCAAAAATTCTTGTTGCCTCATCAATATTGTTCATTCTAATTTTATCAAACACTTGTCTTTTCAATTCTCCTACACAATCGAGTAATCCTAGAACATAGGATTCTGGCATCACTGATAATTTTTTATCCGATGGGATTTCTTTTTTTTCGACAATTGCAATTAAACAAGCTGCCTCTACAAATTCTTGTTCTGGAGTAATTAGGTATCTTTCCAATCCTCCTGTTGCTTTTTTCTTGTATTTTTTTAATAGTGTTTTTGCTTGTTTCAAGTTCTTTTTCCCCGTTACTAAATCTTCTTTGTGAACTGCAATGATTGATTTACTGCATAAGATGATTGCTTCTCTAGTATTTTTTAACAAAAATTCTCTGGCATCTTGTATATCGCCTAAATCTTTTGCAATTTTATTCAACGATGTTTTTACATTTTTTAATGTCATGCTTACATATGTTTTAAAACTAGGATAAAGTCGTTTGCCAAACTCTTAAGAATTTCATGAATTCTATTTACAAAATATGAATTTTAAGAATTATTGTCTATAGAATAAAAATAGCACATAAGATATGTAGGGATAATGTTGGCATTTAGTCTTGCATTGATTCCAATTATGCATAGCTGGTTTGTCATATCCAGAAGGGAAGGAATCATTTTAGTTATAGGCTACATCTACTAGTTCATTAACTGTGATGCCTGAAATTAATGATGGAATGCCACAATATGTTTTTCGTTCAACACCAATGGTTTTACCTGATAGAAGATCAAATCCTAATAATCGCACCTAAGTTTATCTAAACATATTATCAAACCATTCAATTTTAGTCACATTTTAGCCATAGTTCGAATTTTCAAAGCTCTTATTTTGGATATAATTTCATGAATAATATGGAAATCACTGTTGATCAAATGTATAATATTGAAAATAAAGGCCATGAAATGGGATTTTTAAAAAAATTCATGATGGAAAATGCTGGAGCTGCAGCAGTAAGACGATTGTTAGAAAAAATAGGAAACGTTGAATCTAAAAATATTCTAATTTTTGTGGGATTGGGAAACAATGGGGGCGACGGTTTGGTAATGGCAAGACACTTGGCAGGATATGGTGCTAAGGTAACAGTAATGCTTCTAGGCAGTCCTGATAAAATAAAAACTGAAGAAAGTAATTGGAATTGGTCACTTTTACAAAAAATGCCTTCTGTAAAATTAATGTCTGGAAATTATTTGGATTTTGATTTTAAACCTGATGTAATAATCGATGGGCTTCTTGGAACGGGAATTTCTGGTGAAATTAGAGAACCATACGCATCAGCAATAAAATACATTAACGAAACAGATTGTTTCAAATTTGCAATTGATGTTCCATCTGGTCTAAACCCACAAACTGGAGATACTGCAAATATTTTTACAAAGTGTGATATGACTGTAACATTTCACAAAATGAAGCAAGGAATTCCCAAAAGAAAAGATCTTACAGGTGAATTGTTTGCTGAAAAAATTGGAATTCCTCCTGAAGCCGAAGAGGGCATACTATGAAAGTTCATCAAATTCAAGTAGGAAATATGCAGAATTTCTCATATATTGTTGAGGATGAAGATACTGGCGAATCCATAATCATTGATCCTTCTTGGGATTTAATTGAACTAGAAATGATAATTAAAAAAAATAATTTGAAAATAAAATACATTGTTAACACTCATCATCATTTTGATCATACTTTAGGAAATGAAGCAATGATGGAGTCTACTAAAGCTCCAATTATTCAACATGAAAATTCAGAATTAAAACACGATATTACTGTCAAGGATGGAGATTTTATTGAATTTGGAAATTCAAAATTAAAAGTACTTCATACCCCTGGTCATTCTCAAGATAGTATTTGTCTTGTTGGTGATGGGAAAATTTTTTCAGGCGATACTCTTTTTGTTGGAAATTGTGGTCGAATTGATTTACCTGGAGGTTCTGCAAAAGATCTCTATCACAGTCTTTTTGATATTTTGTATAATTTGGATGAGAAATTAGTCATGTATTCTGGTCATAATTATGGTTCTTCTGAGATATCTACTCTTGGACAGGAAAAAATCACTAATCATGTAATGCAAAAAAGAACTGAACAACAGTTTCTTGATATGATGGGTTAGTGATCTTAATGGAAAATTTTGAACTGTTTGGAAACATAGAACAAGGAAAAAATTTTCTTGATTCTATAAAAAATGGGCAGTTTCTTTTCTCGTTTGTGATTTCATATACTGAAACTTGTGAAATTCCCGGAATCACTTTTGCAGGTGCTGATAAAGATTCAATACAGTTTACTCCTCCTGCAGATGCAGAATATCTTCATTATGGATATTGTAAAACAATTGATAAAATCCCTATGACTCCTGATGGAAAGCCTACTCCTGGATTGCTGACAAAAACTGCACTAGAATCTGCAAGTATTCCTCATTTTACCATTAATGCTGGTAGTAAAATTCCACCCCAGCTTCCCTTCTTTGATGCATCTATGACTTATGGTAAAAATATTTTAAATCAAGATGCTATGACTGATTCTCAAATATCTCATGCTGTAGACTATGGAAGAATTATTGGTAGAAGTATGGCTTCGCTTACTGATTGTTTAGTAATCGGTGAAAGTATTCCTGGTGGAACTACAACTGCGTTAGCCGTATTGAGGGCATTAGGTTATGACGCTAAAGTAAGTTCTAGTATTCCAAACAATCCTGTTGAATTAAAAAATCAAATAGTTTCTTCTGCACTAAAACGAGTAGATTCTGATCATCCGTATAGTATTGTAGCAAAGGTCGGTGATCCTATGATTCCTTTTGTAGCTGGAATGTTGAGTTCTGCATCCAGTGTATCAAATGTAATGTTAGCTGGTGGTACACAAATGGCAGCAGTTTTGGCATTTGCATCAAAAATTGGATTTAATCCTGAGAATACTGCAATAGGAACAACTACTTACATTACAGGTGATACCAGCGCAAATTTTACTAGTCTTGTAAAAGAAATTGCTGATATTCCTGCTATAGCTGTGAATCCTGGTTTGGAGAATTCACAATATTCTGGTTTGAAAGCATTTTCCCAAGGCTTTGCAAAAGAAGGAGTTGGAGCTGGAGGAAGTATAATTTCATCAATGATAAAAACTGGAAATGATTCTTCAAAATTCTTAACAATTGCAGAAAAAGAATATCGTCGATTATTTACTTCATTGTGACTGATTTTGCAAGATTTCTAGGATAATCAGGATCTGTATCTTTTTCAAGTGATGTATAGTATGATAATATCTGAATTGAAATGATTTCTGAAGTTGGGGTTATTTACTGATAATCTTATTTTTTCAGTTATTCTGTTGAAGTTTCATCTTTTGAGGTTTCAGCAGTAGTTTCAGTCGTTTTTTCTTCTACATCTTCTTCATCACTATCTGTTTCTTCTTCAGTGGTTACTTTTGTAGGATCTTCTTTCTTTGTTTTTTCTAGCATTTCTGGAATCTTTGATTCAGGGGCAAAATGAACACTACTCTCTTCATCAACTGTAACAGTATACGATGGGATGTTGACTTTTCTTTCACCAATCATGATATGACCATGAATCACTGCTTGTCTTGCTTGATATGGTGTTTTGAATCCTAGTTTCTTTGTAACGATTGTTTGTAATCTTCGTGAAAGTAAATCTGTTGCGTTTAGATTAAGTACGTCATCTAATGTTGCATCACTACTTACCAAACCTATTCTTGCAAGAGAGTTCATCAAGATTGGTTCTTTTTCTGCTCGTACTTCCTGTCTTAATGCAAGCAATGATCTAGCTTGATGTCTTACCCGTGATAATTCAGTGTGTGCTTTCCATAATTCTCTTTTAGTTCTTAATCCAAATGTTCCGAGAGTTTTCAACTCATCCATTTTTAATTCATAATTGAGAGGTCTTTTTGGTTTTCTCCATACTTTACGTGGATATTTTGGATCTCCCATTCATAACACCTATTCTTTTTTCTCCACTGCTGGTGCTGCAGCAGGTGTTCCATCTGGTCCTGCTGGTGCTGCAGCAGGTGCGCCTGCTCCACCTTTTTTAACTGGAGCTGCCATTCCGCCTTTGGCTACGCCAACTGCTCCGCCTTTTCTACCTGAGGTTCTTGTTCTTTGACCTCTGACTTTAAGACCACTTAGATGACGATAACCTCTCCAACTGGCAGTAATTCTTTCTCTCTCGATATCGTTTCTTAATGTAAATGGAATATCTGAAGTCAACAAATGCATGTCTTTACCGGTTTCAATGTCTTTTCTTCTGTTAAGGAACCATGATGGAAAATTGCTTGCAATTGGATCCGTAATTAACTTCTCAATTGCTTGAACATTTTCATCAGTAAGGTTTCCAATGTTAGAATTAGGATTAATTTTTAATATATCCAGAATTGCAGTTGCAAAGTTGTAGCCAAGACCCTTGATCTGAGTCAAACCGATAACCATTTTCTTTTCTCCCCGGATATCGTTTCCTACAATTCTTACAATGTGTCTGTATTCTTGTGCGCTCAAGTATTCAAAAATTCAAAGAATCCCCGATAAAAACCATGCTAGGCACTAAATTAGATGATTTTTGAAATATGTGATAACTATGATTAATGGTTCATGCCTATTTTGGCTTGTTTTTGAATTATTTTATTTAAAGTCCTCATCATTTGTCCAGTCTTTTCCTTGGACATTCCATTGACTGCATTTACAGCATTTTTTGACTCCTCTCTGAGCATCAATGTCTACACAAAAACAATGAATTCCTTTTCCAGATGGATCCTTACTGCAGAGCTTTTGCATGTTTTTTATCGAGTCCTTTTCTTAATTATTCTATTGGAATATTAGAATCAAAAAGTTATAACTTTCAAAATTTTTTATTTTATTGTGAGTAATTCATTTGATCGTGAAAAAATTGTAGATTGCATGTTTAATCCTGTAACATCTTCTATTTTAGCAGAACTTGAGGATGGCAAAAAACAATGTTCTTTTTTGGCAAAACAAACATCTGTTTCCGAATCTGAAGTTCTTGAAAGGCTATCCTATTTGATTGAACACGGATTTATCTCAAAAGCTTCTGATGATGGAAAATGTGTTTTGATGGCAAATTCTGAGAAACTAGCAAGCATTATTGAAAATGGTGACAATTTCGATGAAGCTATAAGTGGATTAGAAAAAATGGATAGTTATCTAAACTGATTTTCTTTTATTTTTAATTCCCGAAATCCCAATTACTGCCAATCCTGCCATTCCAATCACAAGAATAGCTAAGGAAATAGTTGAAAGAATTGATTTTTTCACTGCATCAGGAAGTGGTCCAATTGCACCGGCAACATAAATCTCATCATCATCACTACTCTCTATAATCAATTGATAAGTTCCAGATTCAAATACATCAAATTCCTCTTCATGAGTTTCATCATTTATTATATGAGAAATAATTTCGATATTTGATGGATCTAATATTTTTGCAGATATTGTATCCTCTCTAAATTCCATGATTTGAACTGCAAAAATCCCAACAGGTGTATTTTCTTTATCCAAATCTACTGAGACTGTAACTGTCTCTTTTGAATTCACTTTGCCGTTTCCCTGACTTATTCCTCCTAACGTTGTTTGGTTTTCAACTACTGATACTGCTAATCCTGCCACTATCAACAATCCGAATATTACTGTGATTAATCCTATTTTTTGCACGGTTTCAGGCTAATTTTCTTTAGTTTAAACCTAATTTTTTCTAAATTTGTAACTGGTGGATAAAAAAGTTAGATTAGACTAAAAAAGTTAGCTTAGGGTAAATTTAAATAAAGAATTTGCTTTTTTGTACGTGTCTTGAAAAGTAACCGTTCTAGTGTAATGATTTTGTTATTATCGCTGTTCATTGGATTTTCTGTAATTGCACTATTTCCAACTTTCTCCAATGCTCAGTCTGAATCAAAAACATTTGTAACTCATTCAGGATCTGTAATTAAAACATCTGGTGAAATAATTGATCCTGTGTATACTACAACTGTTCCTGAATATACCGAGTCAACTATAGAATTTGATCCGATGGAATACTTGAGAGAGTTTAACTATGGAAATGTCTCTACATTGCCTGATGGTTCTGCTTTAAGAGAATTTACGATTATTGCTGATGATGATCAAATCATGGAAGTATCTCCTGGAATCTTCTTTAACGTGTGGACATTCAATGGTACTGTTCCAGGTCCAACAATCAGAGCAACTGAGGGAGATACTGTCAGGATAAAATTCATCAACAATGGTTCAAAGGAACACACTATGCATTTTCATGGAATTCATCCAGCAGAAATGGATGGTGTATTTGAAATAGTGGGTTCTGGTGGAGGACAATTTATCTATGAATTCGAGGCTGGCCCTGTAGGAGTTCATCCATACCATTGTCATGTTATGCCCCTTGAAGAACACATTGTACGTGGTCTATATGGTGTTTTCATAGTTGATCCAAAAGAGGAACGTCCTCCAGCAGACGAAATGGTTATGGTGTTAAATGGTTTGGATATGGACTTTGATGGAGAAAATAATTTCTATGCTGCAAATACAATTCCATTTTATTACCAACACCACCCAATTCAAATTAATACCAATGAACTAATTCGAGTTTATGTTGTGAACATGGTTGAGTTTGATCCAATAAACAACCTTCACTTGCATGGCAATCTGTATAATTACTATCCAACTGGAACAGATATTGTACCTTCGGCTTATACTGATATGATAACATTGTCTCAAACTGAGCGTGGAATCATGGAATTTGAATACGATTATCCTGGAAAATATCTATTCCATGCTCATAAGGTTGAATTTTCAGAAAAAGGATGGGTTGGAGTATTTCTAGTAAATGACAACCAAGATGAAAATATTCAGGACTCTGATTATGGAAGTTAATAATCATAATTCTTCAAAAGGAAAAGTAATTGCCAGTGGAATTATTCCATTTGCATTTGTAATTTTGATGATGGTCTATATTTTTGGTCCAGGTGCTGATCTGTTAGATTTTGGAACTCCTTTACCTGAAGTGACAATTGAAAAAGTAGATTTTATTGGTTCTGAAATTCATGCTACCGTCCGAAATACTGGTCCGATTCCCGTTGAAGTTGTAATGGCCGATATCAATGACAGAATTCAACCTGCGGCAGTAGAGCCTGACAGATTTTTGGAAAGATTCGAAACTACTCTTGTTAGAATTCCTTTTGAATGGAATGAAGCAGAACCCTATATTATTGGAATAACTATTGAAGATGGGACGAGATTTGAAAAAGAAGTTGAATCTGCTGCTCCTGCATTAGAGCCCTCTTTAGATCTTGCTATCTTTTTTGCAATTATTGGAACCTATGTTGGAATTATCCCTGTGATGATTGGATTGTTATGGCTTCCTTTTATCAAGAAGATAAGTAAACAAAAATTCCATTTCTTTTTAGCATTAACTGCTGGATTGTTGCTTTTCTTAGCAATTGATTCTATTGAAGAAGCAATAGAAGTTTCTGATGAAAGCCTAGCAGGAAGCTTTAATGGTTCTTTACTAGTTGCTACAGTAACAATACTATCTTTTCTTGGATTATACTATTCAGGAAACAAACTTGTTGAAAGAGCTAGTTCATCAAAACTTGCAAAACCAGTTGCAATAGCATTAATGATTTCTATTGGTATAGGCCTGCATAACTTTGGTGAAGGTCTTGCAATTGGTGCAGCAGTTGGATTAGGCTCTGTTGCATTTAGTACATTTTTGATTGTAGGATTTGCCTTGCACAATACAACTGAAGGAATAGCAATTGCCGCCCCAATGTCTCGAGGAAAACTAATGATTGGAAAATTGGCTGCGATGGGAATGATTGCAGGAGCACCTGCAATTTTTGGTGCATGGATTGGTGGTTTTTCATATTCCCCATTCACTTCGGTTATTTTCCTCTCAATTGGTGCTGGAGCAATATTTCAGGTAATAGTTGTAATAATGAAATGGATTCGAGATGAAGGTGATCATAATCTCTCAAGTGCTTCAGTGGCATCTGGATTTGCAGTTGGAATGCTAGTAATGTATCTGACCAGTATTCTTGTCTAGAATGGTTCAGGATGTATTGTAATTACAGAATTTTTAATTTCTGCTCTGATAATCTGCTCAATTTCAGATGTTAAATCATGAACTTTTTCAATTGACAAATCTCTGTCAAATGAACAATCGATATCTATTTTGAGAATATTTTCAAATTTTAGTGATATTATTCTTCCAATTTTTTTGATGTCTGGATATTTTTCCAATATTTTTTTAATTCTTTCTTCGGTTTCAGTATCTTCTACATTGAATTTCTCTGGGACAGTAACAAATGGCTCTAGATGGATTGTGGCATGAGATATTTCTGGAATCTGTTCTTGAATTTTTAATTCAATTATCTCTGAAATCTTATGAGCTGATGATAAATTAATCTCTCTATCTACCATTACATGTAGATTAGAATATGTTTTTCCTTTTGTTTTATGCATGCTAACATTGTGAACTCCTCTGACCCCGTCAACACTTCTTGCAATGTCTAAAATTTTACCATCTAGTGGAACTTTACTCCAATTAGGCTCAAAATGAATTGTAGTTGATGCATTAGGAATTTTATTTTTGATATTTTTTTCTACGCTGTCACTAATTTCATGAGCTTTATCAAAACTTGTATCTCCTCTTAATGAGATGGTTACATCTGCAAAAATCGTATCGCCTGATCTTCTCATGAGTATTGGACCTACATTGATGACTCCTTCAGTTGAATTTGAAATTTCTCTAACCTTTTTTACAAGTTCTGGAGAAATAACATCAGTCAAATCTAATGCTGTTTTGTATACTAGTTTAACACTTAGTGCAGCTAATAAAATTCCTAAAATTAATGCTGCAATAAAGTCTCCAAAATACATTCCATATGTAACCAAAACAATACCTCCTATTGCAACTAGTGTAGAGCCTAGATCCATAAATGCATGATAAAAATCTGCTTTGAGAGTAGCTCCGCCAATTTTTGTAATGGACTTTCTCAAAAGAATTATTCTAAAAAAATCAATTCCAATTGTATACAGTCCTCCAATTATTGCAAATAATCCTGGCAAAATATTTGGTGGGGGACTCTGTAATCTATTTACAGATTCATAAATGAAAAAGCATGCAATCAAAAATATTGCTATCCCTCCAATTAATCCTCCAAGCGATTCTATTTTTCCATGCCCGTACGTATGTTCTGCATCTGGAGGTTTAATTGCCAGTCTTGCTGCTAATAATAAAACAAGTGTTACTACACTATCTAACAAAGCATGAATTCCATCTGTGATTAATGCTAAACTGTTTGAAATTAGGCCAAAAATTAATTCTACTAAAAATGCTGAAAAAATGGCTAAAAGTGAAATTTGTAAAACTCTGGTTCTTTGAACAAACATATCCATGTTTTTTGATAATTTGAATCACGTATTACAGTTTTCTAAGGAGAATTGATGCGACAACATTATTTGTCATTAAATCTTGTCTTACGAATGTGTGGGATGTAAAATATCTGAGCCTATTTGCTCTTCTTTCAATTATATCATTAATTCCAATTGTTGAGGTTGATGCATCAAGTAATCCAAACTTGTTTGTCTCTGCTGAAAATTCACAATTTGAAAATCATTTTTCTGGCTCTATGGTAATTGAAGTGGTAGTAATTGATCCTAATCTAAGTGATACTGGCGAAGGGAAAGGTGAACCTGATGTTACTATTAATGGAAAATCATTACGAATGGTTCAAGCAACTGACGGTAGTTGGTATGCTTATTTTGCCAATGTTGACAAAGCCAAGGAAGCTGATTCTACAGTAGGTAAAGATGGTAAAGGACTGGATTTTGGAGTTTTCTGTAGTAGAAATACCCTTTCTTCTGTGATTGGAATCTCTCTTTCAGAAACTGATGGATTTGCAGTTCCACGCTCTACTCCTGATTCTACTAATGGCAATTCTTCGTTTACATCATGTACTGGTTCTCCATCTGGTGCAATTTGGAATAATGTTGTTAGACATGCAAAGTCAGTTAATACAAATCCGAATGTACCTTCTGGACAAATAGGAATAGATTCTAACGCATGGCCATTAATTCAACTATTTTCATTTGATGATGTTACAATTCAATACAATCCTGCTGGTCAATCACAGAAAGTCCTACTAGAGTATGATGATATTCCAAATATCTCTATGAACATTGATAGATCTCTTTATCCTGAAAACGCTGAAGTTTTTTTGTCAGTAAATGATTTTCAATTAAATCAAGATCCTACTGATGAAGATTCTTGGACTTTTAATGTAGGTGCTACTCCATCTGTTTTTTATCAAGCATATGATAGTTCTGGCTCTGATTCTGCAAATGGCGGTTCTGGTTTAGTAGACTTGGTTCCATATCTATCAAATATTGGTTTTGAGGATAATGGGGAACTCTCTATAAACAAAAATTCTGTTCTTGAATTACAATCTAATGATGAACAACCTGATACTAGTATCTCTAATGGACTTGTGATATATTCTGAAATTATTACTCTGGTTGAAGATTTTCCAAATTCTGGTATATTTGATACTGGAGATGATAGTGATCAATCTGTTTTAGGAATTTTAAATGATGTTCCACGAGGTCAAACTGGTTCTATAACCTATAATAAAAAATCTATTTCTGTTCTAACTGGTTCTTCATCAGCTAATGTTTCACTTGATGATCCTATTTTGACAATTGGTGATGACTCTCAATCATTAAAACCTGGAACCGAATTGTCTGTAGTTCTTGTTGATCCTGATCAAAACATAAACTCTGGCTCAAGAGATCATCTAGATGTTTATCGTGTAACTGCGCTCATCCCTTCAATAACAATTGGAAATCCTGTAACTCTTGAAAATGCTCAAAATGTTCTATTTCATACATCGTCTTTACTTACAGGCAGTACTGCAAATTCCTCTGTACCTGATTCTAATTCTGACAGACTCCATATTGATACTTCAAATGTATCTAATGGTTCTTATGAGATAATTTCGATAAATCTGGGGATTTCCACTTCTAATTTAGCCTCTTCTTTACTTGATGTCTCTGAATTTAACACTGTTGGCACAAATTGGATTAATTATGACTTAAGATCCATTGAAAATGATTTAGGCATTACTGATTTTACGGATACATCCTTTTCTCTTTATTTTGGAACTCTTACTGGACCGTATGTTACTATAGTTGATGCCGGTGACATTTCATCACCAAATGGCTTTATACAAATTGATGATTCTGATGTGACAGATATTTTTGATAAAAGTGGTACTGTATATCTTGTAATTGATTTTGATTCTTCTAATGATGATTCTGGTATGGTGTTTGTTTCTAATGAAATAAACCAACAGCCAATCGTATTTGATCTTTTTTCTTTTGGATTAAAAAATGATGAAAGCATAAACAATTCAATTTATCGTTTTGAGTTGGAAGAAACTCTGGATAATTCTTCTACTTTTGAAGGTACTTTTGAATATGCTGTTACAAATCAACTAAACATACTAGATCCCAATTTCATTCAAACTATACAAACTATTGATGACGAAATTAAAATCATTGTAACAAATAGACTGATTGATGAAAATGGAGTTACAATATCTTACTCTGATTTGGATGAAGTTGGTGTATCAACTACGACTTCTACAAAATCTGATATTGCTACAAATTCTGGCGTTGTTTCAACATCGTCTACAACTTTTAGATTTGGACAACCAGTCACTCTAACTCTAAAAGACTCTGATCTTAATTTAAAAAGTGATACAATAGAAAGTTATCATGTTATCGATGATCCAAATTCTCCTAATGTGGATACAGTGGGAAAAGATGGAGAAATTTTATTAGAAATCAAACTTAAAGACATTCGCTACAAACGTTGTACAATAAATGGCATTGAACATGGTGGTTTAGCTTCTACTGGATTCTCGTTAATTGAAACTGGACCAAGTACAGGAATTTTTGAAGGTGTATTCAAAATGCCTTCTCAAATTTGTGACAAATCTGGAACCAAGTTGATCTCTACTGCAGGAGGGAGTCTTGATGCAAAATATTATGATTCAAGAGATAATTCCGGTAATCCCAATATTTTCAGTTCATTAAGAGACAGATCAGTTTCATTTCAAAGTTCTTCCAAACTTAGTGCATATGATATTGTAAAACCTGTTTCCGGAAAAATCGAAGAAATTATTCTTTCTGGAAGTATTGATAATTCTAGAAGAGGAATTCCTCTTACAGTAATCATAACCGCCCCTGATGGACATACACAAAATTTTGCTGCGACACTGTCCAGTAATGGTAGTTACAAATCCATTATTTCTATCAATGAACATTCTTTGTCTGGTGTTTACAAAATTAATTTATTTTATAATGAATCATTTGTAAAAGAAATTTCATTTACTGTCTCTGACCCTAAAATCCCTGATTGGATCAAAAACAATGCTCAATCTTGGTCTTCTGATAATTCCTCTGATTCTGAATTTATTGACGGAATTGAATACTTTGTTGATAATGGATTCATCATCAAGCCAAACTCTTCTGTTTCTAAACAAGAAATCCCTGATTGGATCAAAAACAATGCAAAATGGTGGATAAATAATCAAATTTCTGATGAAGACTTTATTAAATCAATTCAATACTTGGTCAAAAAAGGTATCATTAGAATATGATCTGGTCAATTTTTATTTCGTTGAAAATATAAATACTCTCAAATCATGAAAAAAATGAAAATGAGGCTAACTGGGTTCTTAGCATTTGCTCTATTGTCAATTTCAATTTTATCTTATGGTGTCAGTGGGACTGCTTTTGCAGCTAGTGATCCAAATCCTGCATTGCCAATATCTACTGATTTGGATATTGTTGCAAATGGCTCAACTGTAAAAATATCTGGTAATGTCAAAGATTATGATTCTTCATCTGGCAAGGGATTGACATTTATTATAACATCCCCTGACAACAATATAGTCGGTATTGGACAATTAACTCCAAAATCTGATGGTTCTTTTACAAAAAATATCATTTCTGGTGGTCCTCTTTGGAAATTAAACGGTGATTATACTATTGAATTTCATTATGGTTCAGATAGTTCAGAAGTTTCAGTAAATTATGTTGGTGGAGAAGAAGTAGTTTCTGGTCAACCAGAGCCAACACCAAAGCCAAAACCAGAACCAAAACCAGAACCAAAACCAAAACCAGAACCAGAACCAGAACCAGAACCAGAACCAGAACCAGAACCAGAACCAGAACCAACCTGCGGGGCTGGTACTGAATTAATAAATGGAATCTGTCAAGTAATTAAAACTGAAGAACCAGATGGTGGAGGTTGTCTAATCGCAACTGCAGCATATGGAACTGAATTAGCACCACAAGTTCAATTCCTTAGAGAGATTAGAGATAACACTGTAATGAGTACTTCGTCTGGAATTGCCTTCATGTCTGGATTCAATCAATTGTACTATTCATTCTCACCAACCATTGCTGATATGGAAAGAGAAAATCCAATGTTCCAAGAAGCTGTACGAGCATTCATCACTCCAATGATCTCAACATTATCTATAATGACATTAGCTGACAATGGCTCTGAAGTTGAAGTTTTAGGATTGGGAATTTCTGTAATTGCATTAAATTTGGGAATGTATATTGCAGCTCCTGCATTGATCGGATTCAAAGTTCGAAAGCACATCAAATCTAGAAAGTGATCTATTTCCCACTCTAAGTTATTATATTGAAACACTTGTAATAATTCATGCATATCGAATATGAAGAATTTGAAACAATCGAAGATCTTCTAATGTATATGGCATCTGCTGCCCCTCCGATGAAAAATACAATGCCTATTAACTCTTACAAAGGGTATGTAATGTCTTTTATTCCACTGAGTCCTTCAACTGGAGAAACATATCTTATGCTTTATGTAAAAGATTCACTTGAGCCAGGAATTTATGAATTTGATGTTTCGTCAAAATCTTTTAAAAAAGTTGAAAGTGTTGAGAGAGCAGATAAAGTTTACTTTATCTCTCTAACCCCAAAACGAAATACTATAGCTGACATTGCTATTGAAAATCTATAAAAATAGAATTCTCCTTTCCATGTCTAGGTAATTACGTAGATTATAATTTGTTGCAAAATTGTTATAATTAAAAATCTACAATTTCTTTGTTTGAATTTTAGGTGCAGACACTGATCTACTTCTAGCATATTTGCCAATAATCTCATCTGGTGTTCTTCCATTGAATAGATCTTTGCATAGTCCTCTAAGATATCTCATAATTGCCCAAGTACCAGCTTTGAGAATTCCATACATGAATACTTTCATTGGAGGACCATATGTCTTGTTTCTAAGAATAATTGGAATGATGTCATTAATCACACGTAAGTTATTCTCCCAGCATTTCCAAAATAATGTGAATTGTGCTTCATTCAAGTTTCCAAAGTGCATGGAATTCTTTTCACTAAAGTCTTGGTAAAGTAATGGTGCAACCAAACCTCTAAAGTCCATTTCTCTAAAATCACTCATCATATCTATAGTGTATTGAATATCATCAGGTGTTTCATCAGGCCATCCAATGATAATTGTTGCAGCTGGGAACCAGTGATTCTCATTTAGAATTTTTGCACCTTCTCGTACCACACTTCCCCACTCCTCAGGTGCAAATGGTTTTGTTTTAACACCTAGGTGTTTTTTTACCATATCTGGTGCAACTGTTTCTATTCCTAAATTAGTTGCAAGCCATCTGCCAGTTTTATCCTGTTCATTAACATGTGAAATCTGCTGCATCAGTAATGGGTCTGCTGCTACTGCAGAAAATGTCATATGTGTTGTGCCGATAAAGTTTGCACCCAATCCTTTGAGTCCTTTCCATAAATCAACTATGGCATCTCTGTTTGGAACAAAGTCTCTATTGTCACATCCATAGAGCAACATTTCATCTGAATGTAACCAAATTGAATCAAATCCATAATCTAAGTTAGTCTTTGCCTCATGCTGTAATCTCTCTAGTGGGAGATCTTTTTTTGATCTTTTATTCACATCACAAAAGTCACATCCTCTTCCACAACCACGCATTGCTTCAATTAGAGAATTGATTGTAGGGCCTTCGATTACTGGAATATTCTCAAGATTTCTTACAAAACAATGCATTAGTTCTGGTGCATCATTTTTTTCTAAATCTTGAAACAAGTCTACTGCTAATTCATCAGCTTCTCCTACAACAACTGTATCAATTCCATGAATTTTCATTCTATCTGATTTAGCTAATTCCCAAGCACCGTTTCCTCCAACGACAACTTTGAAATCATATTTCTTTTTGAGCTGAATTATGCTTGCACACATTTTTTTAAATTTCATTGCAACATAGGATAATTTTTCTGGAGACATTGTTGTTGTAACTGGAGCCATTCCTAATGGATCCATTACATTGATTCCTACTACTTTAGTATCTGGCCCAATTGATTTTTGAAGCATTTCTGGGTGGGCCATGAACACATCTTCTCTTTTATATCCTCCTTGAATCAAAGAACTTTCAATTCTTCTTAGTCCTACTTGAGCAACTTTTACTTCACCTGTGATTGGATCAGTTTCTACAGAGGGACAAAATACTTTATCAAAAACCCATTCAGGTAGAACCTCATATGGTCCACATGCAATAAACCCGTAAAGAAAATTTCCTCGATAATTTGTCATTAAACTACGATCAGCAGTAAGAACAACACGTTTGCCGGACAACTATGGAACTTCCTTTATGTATCTTATATATGATTTACGAGATATGTTAGTCTTGAAAATTCCATCTTGAATTATTTTTTTTAATTGCTCTGTTCGCAATGTTTGCTGCAATCCCTCCTGCAGCTATTCCGTTGTCTATATTTACAACAGATAGTCCTAAAGAACAACTCTGAAGCATTGATGCAAGTGCTGCAATTCCTTTTTCACCATATCCATACCCTACTGACGTTGGAATTCCTATGACTGGAATGTCTACTAGGGTAGACACTAGAGTAGCTAAAGCACCTTCCATTCCTGCTGCAACTATGATGCAATCCACATCTTCATTAATCATTTTTTTTAAAATTGGAAAAACTCTTTGGATTCCGGCAATTCCTACATCATAGCTTGTAATGCATTTGCAATTCATCGCCTTGCACATTAATCTTGATTCTTCTGCTACTCCAATATCTGAAGTACCTGCAGTCATTATTCCAACTTTTCCACCATGAAATTTAATTGGTTTTTTAAAGAGTAGCAATGATGATGAATTTTTCCCCGTTTCCACTTTAACTTTTAATCTCTTTACAAACACTAAAATTTTTGGATAATCTTCTTTCTTAATTCTAGATACTATTACTGAATTTGTTTTTTCTAGAGTTTTTTTAATAATTTTTTTAATCTCATCTAATTCCTTGGTTTCTGCAAAAACTACTTCTGGAATACCTCTTCTTTTCCTTCTATTGATGTCTATTTTTACAAATCCTTCTACTTCTTCAATTGAATAAAGTGACAATAATTTTTTAGCATTATTTACTGAAATTTTTCCTTCTTTTAGTGCTTCTAAAATTTCATGAATTTCCAATGATGGATTTGATTTGTTAGTATAAAAAAAGGCTTAGATCTCAATACCTGAGATGGCATTTTTTACGTTACCAACTGCTTTATCAAACGCTTGTTTTTCTTCATCATTTAGATCCAACTCTATGATTTTCTCAACACCTTTCTTGCCAATTACTGCTGGAACTCCTATTGTTACATCCGAATGACCATATTCTCCATCAAGATATGTTGCAACTGGGATGACTTGTTTTCTATCTCTTACAACGGACTCTATAATTGCAGAAATTGCATTTCCAGGAGCATGAACTGTGGCGCCTTTTAATTCGATGACTTTGGCAGCCACTTGTTTTGTATTGATAATTAATTCATCTAATTTTTCTTTTGGAAGAAAAGATGATAATGGAATTCCTGATACTGATGAAAATCTTGGTAATGGCAACATGTTCTCCCCATGTTCTCCAATTACTAGTGCTCTGATAGAATCTCGAGAATGACCTGTTGCTTCATGAATGAATTGTCTGAACCTTGACAAATCAAGCATTCCTCCCATTCCAAACACTCTACTTCTGTCAAATCCTGATACTTTGTAAGTAATGTAGGCCATTGGATCAAGTGGATTGGTTACTGGAATAATCATAGAGTTATCTGCATATTTTTTTACATTTTCAACCACGCTTTTTACAATTGTTGCATTAATTTTCAAAAGATCCATTCTAGTCATTCCTGGTTTTCTTCCAGAACCTGCCACTACGACTACGACATTTGATCCTTTCATATCTTCAAAATTATTTGATCCTTTCACTTCAACATCGATTCCTTGCTCTGATAACATGTGGTTGATATCCATTGCTTCTCCTTGAGGAAGTCCTTCTGCTACGTCTAGCAATAATATCTGATCATCTAATCGTTTTAATGCTGAAAATAATGCAGCGTCTCCGCCTACTTTGCCTGAACCGATAATAGTAATCATGAAAATTGATGTAAATTCTGAATAATTAAATCTAATGGAATTCTTGAAATATTAGTCGAATTTATAAGCATTTTTGATATTTTTGAATTATGGTTGTTGTAATAGATCCACAAATTGCTGGTATATCTGGTGATATGCTTCTATGCTCATTGGTGGATTTAGGAGCTGACAAGGATAAAATCATTAACGGAATAAGAGAATCTGAAAAATTCCTCTCAGGTTCCACAATAAGAAAAATTGATTTTGAAAAAATTCAAAAACATGGAATTGAATCGTTACAACTAATTTTAGAAATTGATGAAGATGTTCATGAAAGAAAGGGTTCGGAAATTAAATCTGCAATAATAAATTCTTCCAAACAAATTCATCTTTCTGAAAAAGCAAGTTCTTTTGCTGAATCATGCATTGATACTTTGATCTCATCAGAATCTAAAATTCATGGAATTCCTGAAGAATCAGTCCATTTTCATGAGGCCTCAAGTATTGACACTTTGGTAGACATAATCGGAATCACAATTGCTTTAGAAGACTTAGGATTATTTGACGAAAAAATTCTTTGTTTACCTGTTTCAGTGGGTGGAGGCTCTGTATCATTTTCTCATGGAACTATGTCAAATCCTGCTGCTGCTATATTGGAGATTTTTAAAAATTCTAACTTGATAATTAAAGGAAATGATGCAAACGATGAACTTACAACCCCTACAGGGGCCTGCATTTTAGTAAATTTGGCACCTGAGTCTGTAAAACACTATCCTCCAATGAAAGTAGCATCTATTGGGTATGGTGCAGGGCAAAAAGACTTTGAAAGTTTTTCAAATGTTCTAAAAATTATTAGGGGCTCTGAAAATAATCTTGAAATTGACTCTGTAAAAATACTTGAAACAAATGTAGATGATGTTTCAGGAGAAATATTGGGTAATCTAATTGAGAAAATTATGATTAAAGGAGCACGAGACGTTTCTATTTACAGTGGAATTACAAAGAAAGGGAGACCAACAAATCTAGTATCTATAATTTGTAGTAACGACACTCTTGATCAAATAGTTGATACACTTGTTTTGGAAACTGGAACTCTCGGAATTAGAATTTCTGATTCAAATAGATTCATAGTTCCTAGAACAAATCATGATGTTTCTTTATTTTTGAACGGACATACTCTTCAAGTAAATTATAAAAAATCTTCATTCAAGGGAAAAATTAATTTTAAAATTGAATTTGATGATCTGAAGAAAATTTCTAACATTATTGATAAACCAATTAAAGAAACTGAAGTATTGGTAAGAAAAGAAATTGAAAAATTGGAGATTAATAATGACAAATCTTGAAAATCTTGAAAATTGGTTTGAGGATAAAAATAAAGTAATGATTGCACTCTCAGGCGGAGTTGACAGTGCATTAGTTGCTTATGCTGCATTTCAAAAACTTGGAAAATCAGCAATTGCTGTAACTGCCGATTACAAAACATTATCTGCAGAAGAACTTGATACTGCCAAGCAAATTTGCTCAGAAATTGGAATACAACAACTCCTTTTGGATTACAATGAACTTGAAAATGATGATTTTATAAAAAATGATTCTAATCGATGTTTTCATTGTAGGATGGAATTAGGTGATCATTTGGTCAAATTGGCAAATGAGCATAATGTGGATGTGATTGTAGATGGGACAAATATTGATGATTTAGGTGATTTTAGGCCTGGAATTAAAGCATTAAAACAAAATGGAATTCGCAGTCCTCTTGTAGAGACAAATTTTACAAAATCAAACATTAGAGAAACTGCAAAACTGATAGGATTGTCCGTATTTGACAAACCATCAAATTCATGTCTGGCATCAAGAATTCCTTGGGGACAAAGAGTTACTGCAGAAAAATTAATTCGCATTGAGTTTGGAGAAACTATTATCAAACAACTTACTGGCGTAAAACAGGTTAGAGTACGTGACATAGATGGTTCTGCAAGAATTGAAGTAGAGAAACAAATGATATCTAGATTTGATGAGATTATCTTAAAACAACTAACTGAGAAATTAAAGATGATTGGGTTTGATTCTGTTGAAATTGATCAAGAAGGATATGAACCAGGAAAAATTAATGTGATTGCAGATTGATTTATCTTGACAATGCTGCATCAACTCAAATCCATGAAGATGTTTTAAATTCTATGTTGCCATATCTTAAAGAACAATATGGCAATGCATCTTCAATTCATAGATATGGAAGAATGACTCGTAAAGCAATTGAAAAAGCTAGAAAACAAGTAGCATTACTAATTAATGCAGATCCTTCTGAAATTTTGTTTACCTCTGGAGGCACTGAATCCAATAATACTGTTCTAAGGGGCATATTTATGAATAATTCTTGTAATCATATTGTCACATCATCAATTGAACATGATTCTATTTTGGAGCCCTGTAAGCAACTAGAAAAAAATGGATTGATTGTTGATTACCTTCCTGTTGATCAATTTGGGACAGTTGATCCTTCTGAATTAAAAAATAATCTATCTGATAACACTTGCCTTGTCTCAATAATGTTTGGAAACAATGAAGTTGGTACTATCCAAAAAATTTCTGAAATTGCTAAAATATGTAATGAGAGAAAAATCCCGTTTCATTCAGATGCGGTTCAGGCAGTTGGAAAAGTCACTATCGATGTTAAAGAATTAGGCATAGATTTACTATCTATTTCTTCTCATAAACTTCACGGACCAAAAGGAATTGGTGCACTGTACATAAAAAATGGCATAAAAATGGATCCTGTAATTTTAGGCGGTGGTCAGGAACATGGATTACGCTCCGGAACTGAAAATGTTGCAAATATTGTAGGGTTTGGCAAAGCATGTGAAATTGCAAAAAATAATTTAGATGAAAACATGTTGTATGTGAAAAAACTCCGAGACTTGTTGATTGATAAGATACTGCATGAAATTCCTGAAGTGACCCTCAATGGTGATCCTCGCTTTAGATTGCCAACCAATGCACATTTTACATTTCTTGGTGTTAATGGTGAAGATCTTATCATTAAACTCGATGAATATGGAATTGCAGCTTCTACTGGTTCTGCATGTTCTGTAAACACTCAAAGAGCTTCACACGTTTTACAGGCAATGGGTTTTTCACATGAACAAATCGCTGGTTCTCTAAGATTAACTGTTGGTATATTCAATGATGAAAAAGAAATTGAACAGACAGTAATCTTTCTGAAAAAAATTGTTCAAGAACTAAGATCATTTTCCCCATTCAAAGAAAAATATTCTTTTGTTTCTAAAGACTAGATGCTGATTGGAAATTTGTTTCTAGCAACTAAAACAGTCATCATAATTCCAACAACCAAAATCATCATCACAACTGTTCCAAATTCTGGCACAACATAGGTTCCAATAATCTCAATATCTGAATCGCTCGGTTCAAATTCAATTGTTATCACTCTGGATTCTGAATGGACATCTGGTTCTTGATATGGTACTTCTATGCCATCAATCAAAATAATGAAAGTATCGTCCTTACCATCTTGTTTTTCTGCCCCTATGAATTCTCTTGGAAGATCTAATGTTATTGATCCTTCATCTGTAGCATCAATTTGTACTACTACTGCAAACATATTTGAATCGACAACCATTTTTTTGACTGTGCCTCCTTTTATGGTGTATTTCACATCAAATGTTCCATAACTTCCTGCATCTACTTCATAAGGTTCTGTTATTACAACAGCTTCTGATTTTGAAGTATATGAAAATCCAGTTTCAATTTGATGCTCTTGATATGATGCTATGATTGTATATTCTCCAGTTTTTTTCCATAATTTTCCTTCTGCTAGGAATGTTTTTGTAAAACTACCATCTTGTGCTACTGTAAGCTGTGCGATATCTACTAAATTACCTTGACTAAATAATTGTAATATTACTGGCGTTTCACCAATTACTGTAGTTACCTTTCCTGAAACTACAATTGCATCTCCTTCATCATAATTATTATCATCTGTTTGAATTGAAATCAATGACTCTTGTGCAAATGTTGTACCTGTAGAAATTATCAATAAAATAATTAATCCATAACAAATTTTTAAATCCACGAATTTCAAAATACTCGTTTGTATATTTCCTTTACTATTAAAAAATGAAAAAATGAAAAAAGTTGTGTGACTTTTAGTATCTTGGTATAATGCTAAGTCTTGATTTTGCAGATATTGCAATTATTGAAATAATTGCTACTGCTAGAATCATAGCTGCTATTGTACCAAATTCTGGAATCACATAGGTACCGATTATTTCGATTGTTTCAGCGCCGGCTGGGAACATGACTGTTACTTTGTTTGCAACAATTTCAACATCATCCCATTCTTCTCCATCCACTAGTACCATGAAGATACCTTTTTGGACTTTTGTTGATGGGGTTATTGTTAATGTTCCATCCTTCTTGGCGTCGATTTCAATGACAATTGAATTATCATTTGTATTGATCATTGCATTTGTTACAACTCCACCTGAAATTATAAATGGTATACATTGACCACTTGCAGATATCTCATTAACAGCACATTTCTTGTCTGTTGTTGTTGGTGGTGTATTGTATGCAACTCCACCACTTAGTCCAATCTTGACACTATTGCTTTTTTCTGCACTGCCATAGTTTGCTTTAATGGTGTAGGTACCGTCATATTTCCACATTGCACCCGCTGTGTTTAGTGTTGTCTCAAAAGTACCATCTTCTGCTACAGCGAGCTGGTCTACTGTAATAATGGAGTTTAGAGGACTAATCACAGTAATTGTGACTGGAAATCCAGATGTATTTGCTACTTGGCCTTTTACCATAATCATGTCGCTATGACCATAATCTGTTTTGTCTGTCCAAACAGATACTGGAATTGCTTTTTGCAGCATTTTACTTGCTGTTGTTCTAGCATCTTCCATGGAACATCCTACACATGCTTCAGGAATATCCCCTGCTGCATATGCTGTTGACATAGTTAGTGTACCGACTGCAGTCATTAAGGCTAGTAGTGCGAACGTCGTACGGTTGTTCATCTTGTTGCGATTTGCACTTGTCTCTATTTATGTATATTTAAAAAGAGAAAAAAATTGTGAACTTAGTATCTTGGTATAATGCTAAGTCTTGATTTTGCAGATATTGCAATTATTGAAATAATTGCTACTGCTAGAATCATAGCTGCTATTGTACCAAATTCTGGTACTACAACTCCATCTTTGATATCTACTTCAGTTGAAGCAGTATATTTTGGATCGTCAAATTGTTGTACTTTTACAGTATACAAACCATCTTGTTTCCATAATGGTCCTCCTACTGTAATTTTAGCAGCAAACTCTCCATCAAGCATTGGTGATATTTGAGTCACTTTAACCACATTCCCATTTGGTGCAATTACCTTCAATGTGATGTCTTGACTTACTCTATCTGTATTTCCTGTAACCTCAAACATTGTAGAACCATTCTCGATAATTATTTTATCAAGGAAAAGTCCTCTGTCTTTTGCAACATTTGTTGTGTTTGGTGTGAATATCCCTGTTTCTAAATTAGATTCAGTTTCAGATGTTCTTTTAGTCATACCATTTGCTACTTCAACAAATACATTCAAAGTGTACAATGAATTTGTTCCTATGCCTTGCATTGCTTTGATCTTGTAAAATCCATTTTCAGTCCATGTTGGTCCTACTTTGAATACCTTCATAAAATTACCATTGTTGTCTGGTGATATTTGATCAATTGCAACAACATTGCTTCCACTTGGGGATGTTACTGTAAATGTAACATCGCTGATTTTTGAAACTGTTTGGCCTGTTACAGTAATTGTGTCTGAGCCTTTATCGGCTGTAACTGTAATTGACATTCCTTGAGTTTGAGCAAAAGCATCTTGCTGAATAGAGGTCATTGAAACTAATGACAGTGCCATAAGGGCTATTGCCATTGATGTTGTAGAACGTTTAAAATTCATCCTATTTCCACCCAACATTATTGCTATTTATGTATATTCAAAAATAAAATTTTGGGTTCCAATCCATATGGATTGGATGATTCTTTAAAAATAGAAAAAAGATGAAATTTAGTATCTTGGAATAATACTAAGTCTTGATTTTGCAGATATTGCAATTATTGAGATAATTGCTACTGCTAGAATCATAGCTGCTATTGTACCAAATTCTGGAATCACATAGGTGCCAATTATTTCAATCTCTTCGGCTCCTGCTGGGAATGCTATGATGAGTGTTCTATCTTTTGATGATGTAGTCTCTTCAAAGTCTACTTCTTCTCCGTCAATTAAGACGAAAAAGTCATCATCTTCACCATCAATCATTGCATCCAAAACAGATCTAGGGATTGTCAAGGTAAGTGATCCGTCACTTGTAGCATCTATAGATACAATCAGTGAATTTGCATCCACATCAGGCATGATGCTAAGTAGTTTTCCGCCTGTGATTTTATATCCAACCAAATCATCAGCGCCTTCAATTGAAACTGTTGTAGCAGTTACTTTGGAAGGTTTCTGAATTGGTGTATCTGTAGATCCTCCAAATTCAAATGACGTTGTAGCTACACGATTTTGGGTTCCATATGTTACTTCAATTGTATAAGTTCCAGATGTTCTCATTGTTCCTCCAGCAGTAATTTCAGTACTGAATTTTTTATCAGCACCTACAGTTAATTGAGCAAGAGCGACAATTGCATTATCGTTCTTAACAATCAAACTTACTGGGGTTCCAGAATACAGATCTTTCACTTCTCCTGTTACTAGAATAGTTTCACCTTCTGAATAGGAAGATTTGTCTGTAGTAACAACAATCGAGCTTTGTATTTGTCCAAATGCTGGTGCCATGCCAATACCTGTAACCAAGATTACAGATAAGGTAAACACTGCTAGATGAGCTTTCATTAGTTTTCCGCCTAAATTTGGACTATTTAAGGTTGTGAAAAAATTTGTTGACTAAATAGAAAAAAGACTGATTTTTGCCAAATTTCAAATTACATATATATTAACCCGAGCGTGAATTTTTGACAGTTTGTGTGTGTTATTTACTATTACATGTAATGTTCGTTGTGGGGGTTTCTAAATGGCAACTAAGAAAAATCAAGTACTAGTCCCTGATCACGTTTATGTTCCAAAACATGAAATCATTACCAAACAAGAAGCTGAAGAAGTTTTAAAAAAATATAATTGTAAACCAACTGAATTACCATTAATCTTTGTAAATGATCCTGCAATTTTAGGACTAGGTGTAAAACCTGGAGATATGATCAAGATAACTCGAAAAAGTCCAACTGCTGGTGAAAGTCTCTATTATCGATACGTGGTGGAAATCTAGATGGCAGATCCCTCAACCAAACGTTGGCCCGTAATTCAAGATATTTTGAAACGTGAAGGTATTGCACGTCAACATCTAAACTCATTTGATGAATTCTTAGAAAGGGGACTTCAAAGTATCATTAATGAAGTTGGACAAATTGATATTGAAAATGCTGAATATCCTTACAAGATTCAACTAGGCAAAGTAAAATTACAACAACCAAGAATGATGGAGCTTGATGGTTCAATCACTCACATTACTCCAGCTGAGGCAAGACTGAGAAATGTTTCTTATTCTGCACCTGTGATGATGGAGGCAAGTGTTGTAGAAGATGGAAAAATTTTAGAATCTAGATTTGTCCATATTGGAGATGTACCAGTAATGGCAAAATCAAATGCATGTATTTTACATAATTTCTCTTCTCAAAAATTAATTGAACATGGTGAAGATCCAAATGATCCTGGTGGGTATTTTATCATCAATGGTTCAGAACGTGTTATTGTTGGACTAGAAGATCTTTCTTACAATAAAATTATTGTCGATAGAGAAACTGTGGGCGGTAATGTTGTTTTCAAAGCTAAAGTCTATTCTTCCATTGTTGGTTATCGTGCAAAATTAGAACTTGTCATGAAAAATGATGGATTGATAGTTGCTCGAATTCCTGGTTCTCCAGTTGACATTCCTGTTGTTACATTGATGAGAGCTCTTGGATTAGAATCCGATAGAGAGATTGCATCCGTAGTTTCTCTAGTCGATGATATTCAAGATGAACTTGAAGGCTCTTTTGAAAAAGCAGGTGATGTACCTACTTCAAAAGATGCTATTGTCTATATTAGTAAAAGAATTGCCCCTGGAATGTTAGAAGAATTCCAGATAAAACGTGCTGAGACTCTACTTGATTGGGGACTCTTACCACACTTGGGTAAACATCCAGAAAACAGAAAAGAAAAGGCACAATTCTTGGGTGAAGCTGCTTGTAAATTATTAGAGCTAAAACTTGGTTGGATTACTCCTGATGATAAAGATCATTATGGAAACAAAGTCATCAAATTTGCAGGACAAATGTTGGCTGACTTGTTCAGAACAGCATTTAGAAATTTGGTTAGGGATATGAAATACCAACTAGAACGTTCAGGTCAAAAACGTGGAATTAATGCAGTTGCTGCAGCAATTCGTCCTGGAATTATTACTGATAAACTTAACAATGCAATTGCTACAGGAAACTGGGGTAGAGGCAGAGTAGGTGTTACTCAACTACTTGACAGAACAAACTATCTTTCAACGATTAGTCATCTTAGAAGAATCCAATCTCCTCTAAGTAGAACTCAACCAAACTTTGAAGCAAGAGACTTGCATGCAACTCACTTTGGAAGAATTTGTCCAAGTGAAACACCTGAAGGTTCAAACTGTGGTCTGGTCAAAAATTTAGCATTATCTGGAATCATCTCAGTAAATGTGCCATCTGAAGAAATTGTAGAAAAACTCTATGATCTTGGAACTGTTCATTTCTTTGATGCAAAAGAAGATTTGAAGAAAGATGGAACCAGAATATTTGTTGATGGTCGCTTAATTGGCTATTACAAAGACGGTGAAGAATTAGCATTGTCTTTAAGAGAACTTAGAAGAAACTCAAAAATCCATCCACATGTTGGGATTTCATTCCACAAATCTGAAATCGAAGGCTCTACAAGAAGATTATATGTCAATTGTAACGCCGGTCGAGTTTTACGTCCACTAATTATTATAAAAGATAACAAACCATTACTAACTACCGAGTTACTAGATAAAATTTCAAAGAAATTACTTTCTTGGACTGATCTTTTGAGAATGGGTGTCTTGGAAATGATTGATGCAAATGAAGAAGAAAATTGCTATGTTACTTTGGATGAAAAAGATGCAAAGAAACATACTCACTTGGAAGTATTCCCACCAGCAATTCTTGGCGCAGGAGCTTCTATCATTCCATATCCTGAACATAATCAATCTCCAAGAAATACATACGAATCTGCAATGGCAAAACAAAGTTTAGGATTTTCAACACCTATGATGAATACTAGTACATATGTTAGACAACACTTTATGCTATACCCTCAAGTCCCAATTGTCAATACAAAAGCAATGAAGCTTTTAGGATTAGAAGATAGACCAGCAGGTCAGAATTGCGTTGTTGCAGTATTGCCATTTGATGGTTATAACATTGAAGATGCTATTGTATTGAGTAAAGCCTCAGTCGATAGAGGTCTTGGTAGAACTTTCTTCTTTAGAATTTATGATGCTGAAGCAAAACAATATCCTGGTGGAATGCGTGATACCTTCGAAATTCCAAATGCTGAAGATAATATCCGAGGATACAAAGGGGAACGTGCATACAGATTGCTTGAAGATGATGGTGTAGTTGCATCAGAATCTCCAGTTAAAGGTGGCGACATTTTGATTGGAAAAATAAGTCCTCCAAGATTTATGGAAGAGTATAGAGAATTCGAATCTTCTGGTCCATACAGACGAGATACTTCAATTGGTGTAAGGCCATCCGAATCTGGAGTAATTGACACCGTAGTTATGACTCAATCAAACGAAGGTGGAAAAATGTACAAGATTAGAGCAAGAGATATGAGAATTCCTGAAATTGGTGACAAATTTGCATCAAGACATGGACAAAAAGGTGTATTAGGAATTTTAGCTAAAGCAGAAGATTTACCATACACTGCAAATGGAATGTCTCCAGATGTTTTGATTAATCCTCATGCATTCCCTTCAAGAATGACTGTTGGAATGATGATGGAATCTATCTGTGGTAAAGCTGCAGCATTACGTGGAAAAAGATTTGATGGTTCTGCATTTGTTGGTGAGAAAATGCCTGAAGTCAAGGAAGTAATGGATGCACATGGTTTTGAATATTCTGGTAAAGAAATAATGTATGATGGAAGAACTGGTAAATCATTCCCAGTAGAAGTTTTCATTGGAGTTGTATATTATCAAAAACTACATCACATGGTTGCAGACAAAATCCATGCAAGAGCTCGTGGACAAGTTCAGATGTTGACTAAACAACCAACTGAAGGAAGAGCAAGAGGTGGTGGTTTAAGATTTGGTGAAATGGAACGAGATTGTTTGATTGCTTATGGTGCTTCTATGATTCTTAAAGATAGATTGTTAGATGAATCTGATAAATCTGATATTTTTGTCTGTGAGAGATGTGGACTAGTTGCATATCATGATGTTAAACAAAGAAAATACGTTTGCAGAGTCTGTGGCGATAAGGCCAAAGTATCTTCTGTATCTGTAGCTTATGCATTCAAATTACTATTACAGGAAATGCAAAGTCTTAATGTTGCACCAAGATTGTTAATCAAGGAGAAAATCTAGAATGTCTGTTCAAGCAATTAAAGCAATTGATGGAATTCGTTTCTCTGTATGGTCTCCCACTGAAATCAGAAAATACTCCGTAGCTGAAATTACTGCTCCTGAGACATATGATGAAGATGGAATGCCAGTTCAAGGCGGTCTTATGGATGGAAGATTGGGAACACTTGAGCCTGGACAAAAATGTCTAACGTGTGGAAATACTGCTGCAAGATGTCCTGGGCACTTCGGACATATTGAACTTGCAGAGCCAATTTTACACATTGCATTTATTGATAATATTTACAAACTATTACAATCAACATGTCGTTCTTGTGCAAGACTAAAAGTTACTCAAGATGATCTAAATACATTCAAAAAAATCAAAGACAAACATGCTGCCTACACTGTAGTTTCAGAAAAACGTATTCCAGAACAAATTATTGAGAAAGCAAAGAAAGCAAAAGAATGTCCACATTGTGGAAAAACACAATATGAACTAGTCTTTACAAAACCAACTATCTTTGTAGAGAAAACTGAAATCGGTGAACACAGATTATTACCAATTACAATTAGAGAAAGGTTTTCACAAATCGCTGATGAAGATTTAGAACTATTATCTTATGACCCAATCACTGCAAGACCTGAGTGGTTTATTCTTCAAGCATTGCCTGTACCCCCAGTAACTGTTAGACCTTCAATCATTCTTGAAACTGGAATCAGATCTGAAGATGACTTGACACACAAAATGGTAGATATCATCAGAGTTAATCAAAGACTAAAAGAAAGTAAGGAAGCAGGAACACCTCCACTAATTGTACAAGACCTAGTTGATTTGCTACAGTATCACTCTACAACATATTTTGATAATGAAGTATCTGGAATTCCACAAGCTCATCATCGTTCTGGACGTCCTCTCAAAACATTGACTCAAAGACTTAAAGGAAAAGAAGGAAGATTCAGAGGTTCACTTTCTGGAAAGAGAGTCGACTTTTCAAGTAGAACTGTTATTTCACCAGATCCTAACCTGGATTTGTCTGAAGTTGGTGTTCCTGAACAAGTAGCCATGAAGCTAACAATTCCTGAAATTGTTACAGAATGGAATATTGAAAGAATGAGAAAACTTGTAATTAACGGACCTGAAAAATTCCCAGGTGTAAACTATATTGTCAGACCAGACGGTGTAAAGATTAGATTAGATTTTGTAGAAGATCGTTCTACCATCGCAGAAACTCTGGAGATTGGCTATCTTATTGAAAGACATCTTGCAGATGGCGACATTGTAATGTTCAACAGACAACCATCACTCCACCAAATGTCTATTATGGCTCACTATGTTAGAGTACTTCCTGGTAAGACTTTCAGATTACATCCTTCTGTCTGTCCACCATACAACGCAGATTTTGATGGTGATGAAATGAATCTCCATGTTCCTCAAAGTGAGGAAGCAAGAGCAGAAGCAATTCTCTTAATGAGAGTTCAAGATCAATTAATTTCTCCAAGATATGGTGGCCCAATTATCGGTGCACTAAGAGACTTTGTAACTGGTGCATACCTTCTAACTAAAGATGGTACCACTTTGTCTGTTCAAGAATTTTCAAACTATGCAATGCTTGGAGGTTACACCGATGCACTTCCTAAACCTGCAACTAAAACAAAAGATGGACCTGCATATACAGGAAAACAATTATTCTCATTATTCCTTCCAAAAGACTTCAACTATGTTCTTACATCAAAATGGTCCAAGGGAACAAAAGGTCCAGAAAAAGATGTTGTAATTAAAAACGGTGAACTCATCAGTGGCGTAATTGACAAAACTTCAATTGGTGCTGAAGAACCAGAAAGTATCTTACATAGAATTACCAAAGACTATGGCAATGCAGTTGGTAAGAACTTCTTAAATTCTATTCTCATCATGGTAAAACAATTCATCACTCACTATGGTTTTAGTTATGGATATGGTGATCTTGAGGTTCCTGAAAAGAATGTAACAAAAATTCTAGAAGATATTCAAGAAACATATGATATTGTAGCTGATTTGACTGATCAATACAAGAAAGGAACTCTCAAACTTACTAGAGGTATGAAGGCTGAAGAGGCACTAGAGGCCTACATTGTTAATGAACTAGGTAAAGCCAGGGTAAAAGCAGGAGATACTGCTAATGATTCCTTAGATGATGATAACGCTGGAAAAATTATGGCTACCACTGGTGCCAGAGGTTCAGCACTTAACGTAGGTCAGATGGCAGGTGCATTAGGACAACAATCAAGAAGAGGTAATAGAATGAATGATGGTTATAGTAATCGAGCCTTAACACATTATCAAGAACATGACAGTAATCCAGATGCACATGGATTTGTAAAATCCAATTATAGAACAGGTCTTACCGCCTTGGAATTCTTCTTCCATGCAATGGGAGGTCGTGAAGGTCTTGTAGATACTGCAGTTAGAACACAACAGAGTGGTTATATGCAGCGTAGATTGATTAACGCTTTAGAACATATCAGATTAGAATATGATGGAACAGTAAGAGATCCACACGGACATATTGTACAATTCCTATATGGTGAAGATGGTATTGATGTTCAGAAAAGTGATCATGGTGAAGCATTCAACGCAAGTAGATTGGCTGAATCCCAAACTATCGTTGATTCTGGAAAGAAAGCAACTAAAGATGAAATTGATATTCTTACCAAAAAATACACCAAGACATTTAATCCAAGATTAACTGAACTTGTAACTGATGCTTTACACAAATCAAATCTAAGTAAAGAAGGTGTTGAAGCTGTCTGTAAAAAAGGTCTTTCCTTATACAATAAAGCTAAAGTTGAACCTGGTCAAGCAGTAGGAATTATCACTGCACAATCAATTGGTGAGCCAGGTACTCAGATGACTTTGAGAACATTCCACTTTGCAGGAATTAAAGAAAGAAACGTTACACTGGGTCTTCCAAGATTAATTGAACTCGTTGACGCAAGAAAGAAACCTGTGACTCCAACTATGGATATTTACCTTGATAATGAATCAAAGAAATCTAGAGAAAAAGCAATTGAAGTGGCCCGAAATGTATTGCAAACCAAAGTCAGTGCATTGATTGCTAATACCGAAACTGACTATTCTACAAATATTAAATTAATTTTGAGTCCAAATAGACTACAAGAAAGAGGATGCTCTGTTGCAGAAGTAGAAACAGCACTTTCATCAAATAAAAAATTCAAGATGGAAGTTACAGGAGAACTAATCACTTTGAATTTAGTTGATGAAGCTGATACTGCAACTGCTATTGCAATTAGAAATAAAGTTCTCAATACTACAGTTAAAGGAGTTCCTGATATTGAACGAGTCACATTAGTTCAGAAAGATGATGACTGGGTAATTCAGACAACTGGTTCTAACATCGCTAAAGTATTGGAAGTAAAGGGAATTGATAAGAAGAATGTCAGAACAAACAATGTCTTTGAAATTGCAGGAACATTAGGTATTGAAGCTGCTCGAAATTCATTAATCGATGAACTTAATCATACTTTGGGTGATCAAGGATTAGAAGTTGATAATAGATACATCATGTTAGTATCTGATTTGATGTGTTCTAGAGGTTATATGCAACAAATTGGTAGACACGGAATTGCTGGAACTAAAGACAGTGTTCTTGCAAGAGCCGCATTTGAAATCACTGTTCCAACAATTGCACATGCTGCACTTGGTGGTGAAGTTGAACAACTCAAAGGTATCACTGAAAACGTAATTGTTGGTAGCAACATTCCAATTGGCAGTGGTACTGTTGACTTGTACATGCAAGTCAGCAAGAAAAAATAGAAACAAGTGATAGATATGGCTGATGAAATTTCTACATTAATGAATAACAGCAAAGATAAAGTTGTTTTACTTCGATTAAGAAACACCAGAACTATTCAGGGTATACTCAAAGATTTTGACATTCACATGAATTTGACACTAGAGGATACTGAAGATGTGACTGAAGAAAAACATGAAAAACTAGGAAAAATTTTACTCCGTGGGGATAATATTTTGGCCGTATCTTTGCCAGAAGAAGAATCTTAGAAATTACTCAATCAAACATTAAATCCTATAAATAATAATTTTTAACATGCTACATGTTTTTCTATTTTTAATTCTACTTGCATTTGGACAATCTGCTCCTGACTACAATGACCCTTACTCTCCAATTTTTACTGACAAGGCAGTGTACACTTGGACTGATAAAGTGAAAATGACAATTATTGCACCTAGCTGGAATTCTGATAGACATTTGGTTGATTCAATTGGAGATACTAATGATCATCCAATCAAAATTGCCACATCTGAGCATTCACTTGAACCTTATCAATTTACAGAGACTGATGTAAATTCTGGAATTTTTACTGCCGAAGTGATCCTTACAGGTTTTACTCATGATGCTGATGGTGATGGCACTTTTGATACAAACCCTAGAACAATTGGTAATGGGCCTACAAGTGGATTTTTACAAGTAGACAGGGACTCTGCAATCACAATATCTTTTGAATTTGCAGACGGTGTCGTATTGGTTGAATCAGTGCCTGTAAGCTGGAATCTTGGAACAATCGATTTTGTTGAGGATCTGCTCTATCTTGAAAGTTCTGCTGTTATCCGTGTTGTGGATTTTGACATGAATCTAAACCCTGAGGCTCTAGATGATTTACTGATTCATGTTTTTTCAGATTCTGATGTTGCAGGAATCACTGTTAACGCAATTGAAACATCTGAAAGTTCAGGTGCATTTGTTGCAACAGTCTCTTTATCCCAGAACTCTTCTTCGAGTGGAAACAGACTTTATTCTCTTCCTGGTGATACTCTATTTGCAAAATACGACGATCATACTCTTCCAAAACCATATACAAAATCAGATAATTTAGAAATCAAAACTATGATCACAGTTGATTCATCAATTCACCCTATCGATAGGATTGAAAATTTACCCATTACTTTTTCTACTGGTTTGGGAAATCCCTTGGATTCTTTCTCACAGAACACGCAGATGCAAATAGTTGGAACAATTAGAAATGATCAAGAGTTTAAACAAAAATTTGTTTATCTCTTTCAAGTAAAAAATGATCAAAATTACGTTGAATCATTATCATGGGTTCAAGGAGAAATATCTCCTAACCAAATTCTAGATGTTTCACAATCTTGGATTCCTAAGGATTCTGGAAAATACCAGATTGAAACTTTTGTCTGGAACTCTATTGGTAATCCGACAGCTCTTGCGTCGTCAATGTTTACACAAATTGATGTTAAATGAAAAGTATAATTTCTACGTGATTATTAAATACAAAATTACGTTCCTACCTTTGTGTTAGGATATGTTTTAGTATTATCATTAGTGCTAACCGTATTGTCTTCTATTGTTCTCATAGATGTTTTTGCGGATTCATTTAGCGTAAGTTTTGATAAGGAATTCTATGATCTTGGTGATTCCCTAACCATTTCAGGCCAAATCCTTGAACTTGGAATGCCTGTAATTACAATGAGCGTGTATGATCCAGATGGAAAAATTCTGTCTGCAAATAATTTAGAAATTACATCAGAACAAATGTTTTCTAAAACAATACTTCTTGACTCTCCATTTTATAAAAAAACTGGTCAATATAAGGTGAAACTAGACTATGGGCAAGCTTCACAAAACCATTATTTTGATGTTCAAGATGAATCTTCAGAGCCTGAAATTATAATTAAAAAAGACACAAAACCTGACATTATCCTACTTTACACCGAACAAAAACAATACACTGACAATGACGTGATAAAAATTACCGGCCAAGTTTCAGCAATGGATTCGCCAACTATCTTAATAGGAATCTATGATCCGTTTGGAATGCCTGCTGGATTTTATTTTGGTACGATTGATTCTAACTTAGAATTTACTACAAGCTTTCTTGTAAAAGACGGTGTAAATTTTAGAGTGGATGGAACATATTCTGTAAAAGCACATTATGCTGAATCAGAAGCAGTATATTCTTTTGATTATTACAAAATACCACAAGCAATTGAAGATTCTTTAGATGATAAACCAAGTGATTCTAAACTAGATGACAAAATACAAACAACTGACAAAATACAAACAACTGACAAAACACAAACAACTGACAAAACACAAACAACTGACAAAACACAAACAACTGACAAAACACAAACAACTGACAAAATACAAACAACTGACAAAATACAAACAACTGACAAAATACAAACAACTGACAAAACACAAACAACCAATGAATCGCAAAATAATTCCAAATCCATTGATGATTCTACGATAATTAAAACACCACAAAAAACTACAAATGATAACACTCAGATTAAAACTATACAAAAAGAAATTCCTATTAAAAAAATAAATGATTCAGAAAATAAAGTAACCACAACTATCCAGGAAAAACTTCCAACACAAAATAAAATAAAAAAAGAAAATAATTTGTCTGTAGAAGATATCGAGTTGGGAAAATTACTAAATCAAATCCAATTAGAATGTGATTCTAGCACATATGCTGATACCATTTCATACTATGATGGAATGGGCCCTGCATTGTATCGATTGTGCAAGTTTGATAGTTCGTTGAATTTTTTTAATGAATCATTGATCAATGATCCCGATAATGTTGAAATTCTTGTTAACAAAGGCTCAGCATTAGGGAAATTAGGCTATTTCTCTGAGGCTATAATATTCTATGATCATGCCCTCCGAATTGATCCAAATTTCCTTCCTGCCAAAAATAATAAAGCAAATGCTCTTGCTAACTTGGGGCAATTAGATGATGCCGTTTTATTATACAATCAAGTTTTGAACAAAAATCCAAATTATCTCACAGCTGCAAAAAATCTTCACATTGCAATGTCTACCCTTCCTGATTTGACAAATAATTCATTTGGTTCAGAGGTAGAGAAAATCGATTATTCTGAATCTTTTTCTGAAAATAGTAATTCTGTTGGTTCTGAAAAACAAAAACTAAATGATTTTTTTGATGAGGTAAGTACTGCATTTTCAACTTTAGGTTCATTATTTGGTTTTCTAAACTAATTTCCTAATATTACACGCTTGATTTTTCAATAAACCTATAAAGCCCTGACATGACGATCGTCTTAAGGAAAACAAATGAGTAAGATACTTGAGAAGTCATTGAGAGATGCCCGTAAAGAAGATAAACTAACCATGGGTACCAAACAAGTTTTAAACTCAATAAAAAGTTCCAAGCTAATTGTATTGTCTCAATCAATGAAAAAAGAAATGTTTGAGCAAATTGAATCAGATGCAAAAAAAGAAAAAATACCTCTAGTAAACTTTCAAGGAACATCAGTCGCATTAGGAAAATTATGTGGCTTACAATTTAGAATTTCAACAATTTCATTTACATCCATAGATGATGCTAGCATCAAATCAATTTTAAAAGATACACAAGCTGAGGAAAAAAATGATTAATTGTAATTCCTTGAATGTAAGTTTAAATGAGACATTTTTTGTTCGGAGATAAATAGGAATTATAATGACACAATCAATTAAACTCACAACTGATCAAATGCGAATGATGTCACTTTTCCAAAATGTAACTGGTGCAACAGCACGTGATTGTGTTGAAGATGAAAAACAAGATAGAGTAATTTTTGTAGTTAATGCTGGTAAAATGGGTCTTGCAATTGGCAAGGGTGGTATCCATATCAAATCATTACAGAATATTGTTAAAAGAAATGTCGAATTGGTAGAATTTGATGATGATCCAGCAAAATTTCTGTCTAATTTGCTTAATTCAAAACTAATTTCTGAAGTAAAAATAAATAAACGTCCCGATGGAACAAAGCAGGCAATAGTTATGGTAGATGCAAGAAAGAAAGGAATTGTAGTTGGAAGAGAGGGAAGAAACGCAGAGAAAGCAAGACTTCTTGCAAAACGATATTTTGATATTAGCAGTGTATTGATTAACAGTCCTGAACGGGCAACTCTGGAGATGTAATATATGAGAAAATCACCCCTTGGATTATTTGCTGGAAGAGTTCTTACAACTAAAAAGAAAAAACAAAGATGGGCAATCTCTACATTCAAGAGAAGAAAACTCGGTATTGATAAAAAGGCTGATCCACTGGGAGGAGCACCTCAAGCACGTGGTATTGTTTTAGAAAAAGTAGGTATTGCTGCAAAACAGCCAAACTCTGCTATTAGAAAATGTGTTCGTGTACAATTAATCAAAAACGGAAAAACTGTTACGGCATTTTTGCCACGAGACGGAGCCATGAACTTTATTGATGAACACGATGAAGTACACATTCAAGGTATGGGTGCAACACAAGGTGGTGCAATGGGAGATATTCCTGGTGTTAGATTTAAAGTTTTCAAAGTTAATGGTACTGCATTGCACGAACTGGTTATTGGAAAGAAGGAGAAACCAAGGAGATAGAGAAATGGCACAAACTAAAAACTTGTTATTGTTTAGAAAATGGGATTTGTCTGATATCGAAATAAAGGATCCTGGATTAAAAACTGCAATCTCTTTGAGAAAGCAAATTCTTCCTTACACTTATGGTCGTTCTGCATTAAAGAGATTCAACAAAGCAGATGTTAACATTGTTGAAAGATTAATCAATAAAACAATGCACTTTGGAAAGAAGTATGCAAAGAACACAGGTAGAATGACTGGAAAGAAAACTAAACTTCTCAATACTGTAAAAACAGCTTTTGATATCATTGCACTAAAAACTGGCCAAAATCCTGTCGAAGTTCTAGTTCGAGCAATTGAATTTTCTGCTCCAAATGAAGACACTACAAGAATCGTATATGGTGGTACTGTTTATCATGTATCAGTAGACGTTGCTCCAATCAGAAGGGTAGATTTGGCTCTAAAGTTTATCGCAGATGCTATCAAAGAATCAACATTCTCTAATCCAAAACCTATTGAAGAGCACATGGCAGAACAACTCATGCTTGCAGCAGCAAATGATCCTTCAGCACCTTCTGTAAAGAAGAAACACGAGTTAGAAAGAATAGCACAAGCATCAAGATAGTCTTTTTAGAAATTTTTCCAGTAGCCCGAGGCAGATTCGAACTGCCGTCTCCGCCTATCCATTCTTGAGATCCAGAGGGCAGAATCCTTGACCACTAGACTATCGGGCTACTAAAATAAACCCGAATGATTTAGCATATAATCATTTGTTGTAATTACTTTAGTCTGACTTCATGAATTACTGCTGCATAATCACAATCTGCTTTTAATCGCATGTAAGGAATTAATTTGTAATGAATTGAATAGATGTTGCCTTCTTTTAACAAAATTCCTTTTTGTAATAATGATGCTAATCCCCTTGATGGAATCGTAATTGAAATGTTTCTTTCTTTGCATATTTTTTCTCTTTTTTCTTGAAATTGTTTTAGAGAAAATGAAACATCATTGGTTTCCAAAATTAATGGCCAAACAATTTCTGCCCAAACAAATCTTCTGTTCTCTGTTGCAGAAGCATATTTCCCTTTTTCACTCAACATTAATAACATCTGCAACATATGTTATAATTTATCAGTTGTCTCAAAAAGAAATTGAAGAATCACTAGATTTACTGCAAAAAGATTGGGATGTTGACCCGATCCTGCGCAATTTTATGTTGGGAAAAATTATTGATGTTTCTGATTATCCAATCAAAGTCAAAGATGTCATCTTTCATGTTCCGTATCTTAATTCAGAAAAAAAATACATCTTGTGGAAGTGCTATTGGCCTGACTGTCACAACTGTTGTGATAGACAAGGCAGATTGCCTTTATCCTCTGATGATTTAATCACAATTGGCAAAGGGCTCAAATACAAAAAAACTTCAGATTTTATAAAAAATGAAACTCTAACTGTAACATATCAGGAACCTGGTCCATCAGGACAATTGACAACAATGACTACAATCAATCTCAAAAGAAAAACAGATGAGACGGAAGCTGATGATGGCACTCACATCTCTTGCAGATTTCTAGATGGTGAAGGGGGCTGCTCCATGCATCCAGACAGACCTGGAGTGTGCTACCTGTATCCTTTCTCTAGCTGGCTTGAGAACGAACAGGGTAAAGCCCGAGTCCATGCAACGTATCAGTTTACAGGTGACTGTCCTGGGTTTTACTTGGCTGATTCTCTTGATCCAATGAAAGACGAATTCAAGGACTATTCAAAAACTATATACGATTACAACATGGCATCAAACAGAACAAATCGTGAAGGATTTGGATCTGTTAGTTTTTCTTAGGCCTTGGCAACTTTGAGTAAATCTGAAATTTTAATATCCATTCCAAATCTTGCCTCGTTCTTTTTCATATAGAAAAAGATTGTCAAAAAGTCTGGCAATGCCTTGATGAAGCTAAAGTCCTTGTGAATTTTTGCTCGAACAAAATTAAACACTTTGGCATAGACCTTGTAGTGCTTCTCAACTGCCTTCTCATATGCTGTAAAGTCATACATGTTCTCTACAAAAATATCCACACACTGCATTGATGGAATGATTCCTTCCCCCAACAATGCATAGACAGTACCTATTGATTCCCCGACTCCTACAACTTTACCTGAATAGTATGGCTTGCATCTATCTGGAGTTGCAAGTCTGATTGGCCTGCCCTTTGTTTTGAGAACCTTGCCTCCGTGCTTTTTTAGGAAATCATCAGTTGCCTTGATGTGTTGTTTATTGTAATCCCCTGCTCCAATGTGGGCCCATTTCTCGCCCAGTGGGAAATACCAGAAATATCCTGACATTCCAGGAAATGGCTCAATGTAAAAGTCATCATATGGCACGCCGTTTTCATATTCTACTTTGTATTCATATGTTGGTAAGAAAAAATCCTCTTTCATTTTTGGCAAATATGCTCTGCTAAAACCTGTACAGTCTACTATCATGTCGTATTCTTTTTCTAATTCCTCAAGCTTTGGTGCTTCTCCGTAGATAATTTTTGAATCTTTTATGAAATCCTTGATTAGTGCTAGTTTGTCATATGTGCACATTCCGTGCAGTCCGATATCGAATTTAATGTCATTGTTCATCTTGACATGCATGTTTTTTCCATCATGAATTAGAAAGTCATTAAAATCTCGGTCTACTTTTTTGCAAAATTCTGTCAGTACTGGTTTGATTGTACCCCATGCACAAATTGAATCATGGTTTTCTTCTCTGTTTCTCTCATATCCTGTAACGTCATGTTCTAAATTTTTTAGTCTGGCCATAAGATAAGAGCCTGCTACTCCCATGCCCATCACTGCAATCTTCAAGATGTTTGCCGTCGGCTTGGGCCTAATAAATATACTATCTGTTTTTGTTCAGGTAAATTCTCAATAGTAGGAAAGGATAGTGTCGGTTAAATATCAAATTCACATTACTCATTATAAGAAAAGGTGAATCTGTCGTCTGATAACAATCGTTTCAGGCCTTAAGACAAATTACTGTCATCAGAAAACCACTGGTTTCTGATCTTAAGCAAAGAGCTGTCATCTGCACTCTTTTTGGTGCTGATCTTAAGCTCAATTACCTTTTCGTTTCATTTATTTTACATAATTTTTGTTATTCTTTTATGGATGTCTTTGAAGCAATAGAGACTCGTCGTGCAATCAAAAAATTTGACAGCACATACAAGATGAGCAACAATGATGTTCAGAAATTAATGGAGCATGTAATTTTGGCTCCGACTAGCTACAACCAACAGAACTGGAGATTTGTATATGTAACTGACCGGGATGTAAAAGAAAAGATTTCAGTGGCAGCCAGAGGTCAAGCCCAACCAAAAGATGGCTCTTTGGTGGTAATACTGTGTGGTGACATGAATGCATGGAAAACTGAACCTATACGATACTGGAAGAATCATCCTGCAGAAAAACAAGAGACAGTAAAAGCAGCACTAGAAAGAAAATATGATGGCAATCCTCAAAATCAACGAGATGAGGCAGTCCGTTCTTGTGGAATGGCAGCTCAAACAATAATGCTTGCAGCAAGACAAATGGGATTGGATTCTTGTCCTATGGTAGGATTTGAGTACGATGAACTATCAGAGTTGATAAAATTACCTGAGGATCATCTGATAGTCATGATGGTGGTAGTTGGCAAAAGGGCAGAAGATGCTGCAGTTCGTGGAGGCCAGTTACCTTTAGATCAGGTGGCCTTTGAGAATAGTTTCTAGATTTTTGAATATATTTTATTATGATAACGTAACACATGCTTCATGGGTGCAGGAGAGGCAATCAAGAAATTAGAGACACCAAACTAAGGGTTGCAAGTAATTTTAGATAATCTTGATGAGCAACTATGGGCAATCCGTTCAGATCCTAAACTATCAGGGATGGTTAATAACTTGGAGACATTATTTTATGCATATCTTAAAACCTAGATGAAGAGCAACAATGAAATCATTGAATTATCAAAGAAATAAAATTATTCTATAGGAAACCTTAACTCTTATCTTGATTATATACAATAGATTGACTTGTTTCAGGTGTGATGGCAAAGGTAGATTACGAAATCAGTTTGGTCTTTATGAGAAATGTGAGTCGTGTCAAAAGACCGATATGACTTTTGAAAAGATAGATGATTAGGATTCTGATGATTAAGTAATGGTGTTTGGTTTTAAATTTGGATTTTTAAAGTTTAAAACCGTATCTGAGAAATTTAGAAAATCATTGTACATTGGAGATAACAAACGATGTACAAAATGTAATCGCCTTTTATCAAAGTATACAAAGAGCGAACTGTGTTATTCCTGTCAGAGCGAATCTTAGATAACTAAAAGAAAAAAACGAGGATTCTCTAATCCTCATAGTCTGATTCCGAATCATCGTCTTCGAAATCATCGTATTCTTCTTGTGCTTCACGATTATAACTCATGGCAAATGTGGGTTGGAATTCTTGGATTTAAACAATATGAATGATTTATTCTATCTTTGATAAAATCAATATATAGAGAAAAAAACGAGCTTCAAAAGATTATTTCTTTTTAGAAGCTGTCTTTGTTGTTTTTTTAGCTGCTGCTTTTTTAGCTGCTGGTTTTTTAGCTGCTGGTTTTTTAGCTGCTGCTTTTTTAGCTGTTGCCATAACTCAAATGGTAATTTTACATGGATTTTTATTCGTGAAATTAAAAAAAATACACTAATGAGGTATTATTTTAAACACTTTTTTTCCGAGTTTTAGATCCCAATATCTTTAAGTTGATAATTCTTTGAAACAAATTATGGACGGTGCAGATCTTGCAAGACGTGATCATCAGAGAAATAAATCTGAAATTGTCAATCTAGTAAAAGACATGTTCAAGCAAAACAAATGGGGATATGAAGAATACAAGAATCAACTATATGATCTAGTTCTAAAAGACGAGGCTCTGGTAAAGGATGTGATATCAAAAATAAGGCAGGAGAAAGGACTGGAATGAAGCCTGAATCAGTAAAAATTTTGATTGGTGAGATAGATTACAAGCTTGGACGCATTGAATTCTTTAAGGGCAGATTGGAAGAATGGGAGAATAAAGAGGACAAAGAGTATGACCAGTCCCTCAGACGACTAAATAAGCTAATTGACGAGGCAGTTAATCTCATTCGGATCATGAAAATTGAAGGATTGGAAGAACTTGCATCATATGAGGATGTGCTCCAAAAACTCTTTAAATAATACACAACTCTTAACTTTTAGTAATTTCCGAATTAACTCATTGGAATATGAAATTGTGAAAAACCCGATGGGGTTAATCGAGTTTACATTAAACAAGGGTGAGAAAATTACTGCAGAGGCCGCTGCCATGGTTTACATGAAAGGAAACATCGTTACAGAGACTAGGATGAGAAAGGGCGGATTCTTCAAGTCGCTCAAAGCTGCCGCTCTTGGAGGCGAATCGTTTTTTGTCAACGAGTTTATCGCAGAAGAGGATAACTGCAAGCTAGGCATTTCTGGCAACATGCTAGGGGACATTGAGGTAATTGATGTAAATGAAGAGTTTATCGTCCAGTCCGGCTCTTTTGTCGGTTCCACAACTGATGTAACACTTGACACACAATGGCAGGGATTTACCAAAGGCATCTTTGGAAGCAATCTGTTTATGCTAAAAACAGTTGGTAATGGAAAAATGTTTGTCAATGGATGGGGTGGCATACTAAAACAGGAACTGGCATCTGGTGAGAAGATGATACTTGATAACTATCAGCTAGTGGCACTAAGTTCTACTGCTGGATATCGTGTAACTAAACATGGAAGCATGAAGACTACGTTATTTGGTGGGGATGCTTTGGTAATTGAGGTCGTAGGACCAGGAACTGTCTATTTACAGACTAAAAATATAATGGAGTTTGTTCGAGCAATAATTCCGTTTTTACCCAAAAGAAACTAGCATAAAAAATTTCATTGTATGAATTACATCTGCAGAGTTTGTTTGCGTTGCGCCTGATAAGAATGCAAATAAAGATGGGGGTTTGGTGTAAAAAATAATGGGATTCAAGGACAAGTTTGTAGGCGATAATACTGGAAATGTCTCAATCAAAGTACAATGCACTGGGTGTGAGAGAATAACCGTAGTTAGAATTCCATCTGGGAAATCATTTGAGAAATGGAATGAGAAAACAACTTGTAGTCTTTGTGGTGGAAAAAGCTGCTGGGAAAAACTCACCTAGTTTGTCATCAATCTCTTTAGATTCTAAAATTACCACTAGCAATTTAGTTTGATATTTTTGATATACTAAAAAAAACACATCTGAAACTATGGTTATGAAATTAGATAGCAAGAAGACATTGATTGCAGGGCTGGGAATTATATTGTTGATAATAATTTTTGGTGGATTTATCATTACTATATTTTTGATTCCACAATGCAAGGAAGTTTTATGCTAGATTCTGAATTTGATTTGGATTGGTCCGAATTTTCATTCTTTGATTGGATTCCAAAGGTAATCCGACTGCAGTCAGTCAGAGATGATGATTGGCAAATTACTCACAAGTCAATGCTTGGGACGACTCTGGAATTCAAATTTGAAACTTTGAAAAACTGGCTAGAACAAAACAATAATTCTGAAAAATCCCAAGTTCAAACCCAAAACTATGTCCAAGCTCTGAGGCGAAGTGGTCTGATTGAATAACCTGATAATTGTTGTTATTGTGTTTGCAGTTGCAATTGGTCTTGGAATTTTAGCCAACTCAAACTATGGGCAGTATGTGGTGGAGCGAGACCAGAGAAACTTGCAAGCCTCAGTTGCTGATTGCAAGAATCTGTTCTCTCAAGGAATGAAACAAGATGATTGTATTACAAAATCACTTGAGGTCTTTGGAACTGATTATCAAAAGACTCAGTGGGAGCAGAGATTAGACTACCCTTGATTTATGGGAATCGTCCCTCTCTGACTTTGGATTCAATTGAGATTGTTTCGAATTTGTCTGAATCATCAACTGTTATGGTATCTTTGCTATTCCTAAAAATTCTAACCAAAACCCTCTAGTTTCATATTTGTTTGATGTATTTGTGACTAGATTTTACAAGATGATTTTTCTATCTAAGACCAAGTCACAACTTTTTCTCCATGTTTAGAAAAAGCTAAAAACAATCCTAATGTAATGCGCTTATTTGCCCTCGCTGGAAGAATCTCGTGATAATAAATTGGATTGATTATCACCAAATCCCCTTGATTTGGCTTTATCTTTACAGATTCATTACAATCTGAAATCACACCTTTTGAATAACCAAAATCGATGTTACGAAACTTTTCATCTGATTTTTTCCATGATTTTTTGTGCAATACTAATTTTCCCCTTTTTTGAGATTGCTAAATATACAATACTGTGGATAGTTGAATTGGAAATTTGGAAATATCAAAACCCTTTGCTTCATAACTTGCATTGTCTCTGTGTATTGGAGCAAAATCTCCTAATTCATGCAGTCTGATTACTTCACATGCATATTTTTTTCCATCTTCTACTGCAATAGTGACCTGTTTTTCAGGAAATAGCACTTGTAATGTTTTGTGAATTTTTTTCCTTGGATCCTCCAAGCCTGAAAAAACTTGACGTACTGTTTTTCTTAATGCATCTGCTTGAACAAAATATTCTCCTTTTCTAGAAATAAATGATACAAGGGAGATGCCAATCTTTTTCATTTTTTCATTATTTTCAAAAATTTTTGTCTCAATTCTTTTGGATATTGTTCTACATGAATCATTATTGTAAAAATTCCTAATTATTAATGCAGGTGATTCTCCCGTAATGATCTTCTCTATGATATTTTCATTTTGACCTACTCTTTACAGTCTATTTCTATTGGATTCCACTGTAAATTCATCTAATATCCACCTTGACCTGAATGTGAAACAACCGATGCTAGAGTTCCATCATTTTCTTTGTCTTTAATTTCACATTTTACAAATGATCCAACTAAATTTTCTTGTATTTGCTCTTTTGTGCACTCGTTGGGATCTGCAGGGAGACTCATTATGTCAGTTTGAAGAATCTTTATTTTCTCAATTTCTGAATAGTCGCCCTTGTTTCCATCTTTTTTGTGTGTCACACAGCTCAAAAATCTGACCCAACAAAACATTTCCTACGTTTCCCCAAATTATGTCCATAAACTGAATTTGTATTTTCTAATATTTATTGTCCCTATTATTTTTTATCTAGTGGTAACTAATTGAAATTAGTGGTAAAAACCTCCTATGATTATTTTATTACCATGTTATCTGGAATAATTAAAAATCCGTTTCTCTGATATAATACCCTTAAGTTTCTAATTTTTAATTGTATATCTATGAATTTCATCACAAGAAAGGTCCTTGAGATGCAGTACAAGAAACTCGATGATTCTAAAAAGAGACTAAACCAGCATCTGGAGAAAAGAGAGTCTCTTGCAAATTCAGATAACAAAAAAGAGATTGAAAAACTCGAAAAATACATTGCCATCTGGAAAAAGAATATCGAGAAAATAGAAAAAGAGATCAAAAAGATAGAAGACAGGGAATCTGATAAAGAATAGACACGCTTAAGTTACCAAGATATTCTGAATCGTATGCAACTAACCAAGAAAGACAAAAAAGCAGTAACTGTAAGTCTAGTACTATTAGTAGGAATAACACTATACACGTTTTCTACTGTTTTAGAATTCTGAATTCACAAGTTAAATTCTCGAATCTTGAAATGATTTGTGACTTTTAGTTCCAACTTGCATTAGTCCTATCAAATTCGAATAACTGCGTCTATTTTATTGCCCATGTTAGTAGGCATATCCCATTCGGTCAAACCCAAACTTATTCAATTAAAATTGCAGGTTTAAATGGTCTTGCGTGTCTTGATTTTCCTTTAGGATCATAAATGTCACTATCTGATTCTGAATACACTTGTATCTCTACACCAAACTCTTTCTTTCCAATACTGGATAATTCTGATGATAAGAATCCTTTTTCATCAAATGACTCTGATTCAAGTTTCATTTGCTTTATCTCCTCCGATTCAGAATGTAAATCCTTGATTACTTTTTGGATATAGTCTGGCATCTTTTTGGCCTCTGTAGTTTCTGGATCTGCAATGAGTTCTTTCATTACAACTCCCATGTTATTTTGTCCACCTACCATTATGCTCAAAATTTTATGATAAACTTTTGATTTCATAGAATCAGAATTTACATAGATTACAATTTTCTTTGGAGTAATCTTTGTAACTTTGAGAATGTTTGAAATATCATCAATAGTTGCTTTTAGTAATTCTTCTGATTGAATTGATGTTGCATCTATCTTTTCTTTAGAGAATTCAGGCCATATTGATTTTGATACCAATCCACCGTTTCCAAGATTCTTCCACATTTCCTCAGATATGTGTGGTGCAAATGGAGACAACATTGCAACTCGTACAGAGTTTATCTGGTGTAATATTCCTGAAACATCTTTTCTTTCTTTAGCTTGGATTCTTTTTTGATACCATCCTAAATCCGTTTCAAAAGTAAACAAAATGTCATGTAGTGCTTCACGCAATCTCATCTTCTCCACAGCTTCTGTAATTTGAGAAATCTTGTTCTGGGTTTTTGATAAAATCCATTTATCTTCGGCTTGTAGTTCGCCAATTGGAGCATTTTTGAGCCTAGAACACTCCTCTAACAGGGCTGCAAGCTTGTTTTGAATACCGTAGACTGATTCCATGTTAAAATCAGCATCCTGCAATAATTCAGCTGATGAAATAATAGCTAATCTAATTGGGTCTGCACCATGGTCTCTAATTGCAGTACGTAGTGGAATGATATTTCCCATACTCTTACTCATTTTAGCCCCATCCATCATGACACTACCGTTAACTACAATTTCTTGTGGCCAGAATTTTTTATCAAATATTGCAACATGATTTAACACAAAGAATGACAAGTGGTTTTGCACTAAATCTCTACCAGAATGTCTTGAATCAACTGGATAAAAATATGTAAATTCTTTTTTCATTGTTTCGATTACGTCCTCACTAAGCTTCGATGTACTTGCAGCTAGTTTTACATCTCCCTTATCTAGCAAAACATAATCAAAGAATTCTCGAGTCAAGTTTTCCGGAGTTACTGTTCCATCATTTACAAATCGTGATAATGTATAGTATGCCATGTAAATTACACTGTCTGATAATGATTCTACAATCCAATCATGATCCCATGGCAGTTTAGTTCCCAATCCCTGTTGTCTTGCACAAGCTCGCTCATGCAACCAATCAATTACTTCAACAAACTCTGTCTTGATGTTACTGGGAAGAATGTTCATCTCATCAAAACAATTGCGAGCTAGTTTCTTCCATTCTTCATCTCCATAATTCAAAAACCATTGATTGTTCAATACTTTGACAACACATTCAGCTCCGCATCTGCAATGCACTGGAGCATTCTCTAGCACTGGGAATTTTTCTAAATGTTTATTCTCTTGAAGCCATGCCCTGATTTTATCACGGCCAAACTGTACCTTCTCTCCGTTAAAATCTCCACACTTTTCATTTAATTTTCCATCCGTAAACTCTTTGAGGTACAATTCTTTGGTGGCCTCTTCAAGCTTGGAATCAGTTTGGTCTGACACTCCTAGTTTTTCACAAATCTGTTTTGCAGGATATTCATCGTATCCTTCAGTAACTATGATTGGTATGGGCTCAATTTTTGAGGCTAGATTATCATTTTTAGCCTTCAAATCCATCAAAGCTTGGTAGTCTTTTGGTGCATGGGCAGGTACTGACATTACTAATCCAGTCCCCATTCCAGGCTCTACAAATTCTGCAGGCAAAATTGGAAGCTCACTGCCATTGGTTGGAGATACAGCTGTTTTTCCTACAAGGTCCTTTCCAGAAATATCTCCAATTACTTTGACCTCTTTTTCAAAGAATTCTATTTTATGTGCACATTCTTCTGAAACTATCCATGTTTCATTATCTACTGTAACTTTTTTGTATGTAATCTTTGGATTGGCCCAAAGATTAGTTACACCAAAAATTGTTTCAGGTCGTAGTGTTGTAACAGGAAATACAAATTCACCAAATGCAAACTTTACAAGGAAATTTTTATCATCTATTTTTGGTTCAACATCACCCATTGTGTCATGTTGTGATACTGGATTCTGGTCTTTTGGACACCATCCAACTGGATGACTACCTTGAATGATTCTACCTTTTTCTTTGAGTGTTGTAATTTGCCATTCGATAAATTTCTGATAACCTGGAACTATGGTTGTAAATTCTCGTCTCCAATCAATTGAATAGCCCATCTCTATCATGCCAGACTTTATCTCTTCATGGAAATAGTCTGCAATCTTTATTGGCTCTACAAATGTTTTGATATCTTCTTCAGGAACATGGTAAATGTTTCTCAGTCCATCAAGAATCTCTTTTTCTCCAGCTTCGATTCTCTTTGCCATCCCAAGTACCGGAGTGCCAGTATAGTGAAATCCCATTGGGAACAATACATTGTATCCTTGCATTCGATAGAATCTTGCATGAACATCAGCTAGTGTGTATGTTCTTCCATGTCCAATGTGTTGCGGAGAGTTGGGATATGGATATGCTACAGTAATGAATTTTTTTGGTTTCTCATTTGGGTTTGTCTCAAAGTCTTTAGATTCTGCCCATGTTTTGCGCCATTTTGTTTCTATTTCATTCCAGTTAATCGTCATTGTTTCATCCTAAAATCATTGATTTTGCTTTGGCTATTGCCTGGTCTTTTTTAGATGTGTCTTTTCCTCCACCTTGAGCAAATTTAGCGTCTCCTCCTCCTGAACCGCCCAAAATTGAGGCTATTTCCTTGGCAATCTTGCCTGAATTCACACCTGAATCAGCCCCTGCAAACACCATAATTCTAACAGTTGGCCCTGATTCGAAAATACCACAAAATGCAGCTTTGCTATCTTTGCCGACTAGCTTTTTACCAAAGTTTTGATGGAAATAATCATCATAATTCTCACTAGATGTAAAGCAAATTTTGTTGTTAACTGTAATGCCATCAAGGTCTCCGGATTCTCCAGATAGTATTTTCTCTAATAGTACGGGAATCTGCTCTCTGGCTTTATTTTTGTTTTCTTCTCTCTTCTTTTCTAGTTGTGCTTTTGCAATTTGTTCTTGCTCTTGTTTCTTTGATTCTTCTTCTTGGTCTTTTACATATTGGAATGCAGTAGGACCTGAGACAAACTCTATTCTAACAACACCGTCCTGAATTCTTTTGGTCTTTGTAATTTTGATTAGTTCAATGTCTCCAGTTTTTTTAACATGTGTTCCACCACAAGCTTCAATGTCCTTGTCTTCAATTGATACAATGCGTACTGATTTTACTGGAACTACCCCGCCCTGGTAAATTCTAAATCCATACTTTTGTTCTGCAGTCCCTCTGTCGTAATAGTTGATGCTTACTGGATGGTTCTCTTTTATCATTTGGTTTGCCGCATCTTCGATTTGTTTTACTTGTTGCTCAGTTAGTGATGAATGATGTGTAATGTCTAGTCTGGCATGATCATCGTCTTTGAATGCAGAGTGTTGCCAAATCCAAGAACCTAACACTCCCCTTGATGATGCGTTGATGATATGAGTACTGGTGTGATTCTTTGTAATGTTTGCACGACGAGTCTCATCAACTTTACAAGATACAGTTTCTCCTTCTTTTGGTACTCCTCCTTCTAATTGGTGAACAATAATGTCTGCATGTTTGTCGACATTAATCACCTTGAATCCTGCAATAGTTCCATAGTCTGGCTCTTGTCCTCCACCTCTGGCATAAAATGAAGTTCTATCTAATACGACTTGATCATCAAAGACCTTGATCACTTTAGCATCAAACTCCATTGGGTCATCTTTGTAAAACAGAGTCTCAGTTTCAGGCAAATCATCCAGTGGAAGTTCTGCAATTGCCTTTTTCTTTTCAGACTGGTGCAAATCAGATAGTTTAGAGTAAAATTGCGAAGGGATTTCAGAAATTGCATCAACTTCCTTGAGGTATTCAGGCGTTATTCCGTCTGACTCGTACAATGTTATCAGTTCATCAACTGTTGGCACGCCTTTCTCGCGAATCTTTTCTGCTTTTTTCTTCATGTGGACTTTGGATTCCTCATATCTTGCAGACTCTAGTCTCAATATTGTCTTGACATCTTCTCTCTGCTCATCAAGCTCAGGATACGTATCTTTGAGATAGTCAATGTGAGTATCAATCAAATCATCAATGTCTAATTTTAGATTCAATCTGTTGATTGTTCCATTAATTCTTCGCAACATCATTCTCAAGTTGTATCCTCCGCCAACATTGCTTGGCAGTGCACCATCTGTAATTGCAAAGATTAGAGTTCTCAAATGATCTGCAATAAGATAAACTCCTTCAAGCGGTGTAATAATTTTGTTTAGCTGTATATCTGTAATCCCTGCATTTTTTACTGCAAGACGTCTTACTTGATTCAAATCATCGAAATGATCAATCTCTTTTGCAATCTCTGTAAAGTATTTTTTCAAAACATCAGAATCTGAATCAATTCCAATCTTTTCAAATAATTTTTGATTGATTGGACCAAAGCAGCAGTCATATGCAGTGGGAGTTCCCATTGTAATCCATGCAAATCTCTCAAGGCCTGCACCCATGTCTATTACTCTCTGGTCAAGTGTGGTATGTTTCCCTAGTTCCCCTTGGAATTCAGTAAATACTGCATTTCCTAGTTCCAGTCCTCTCACAAAGTATTCAAGTGATGGACCAAACGAACCACCACCTGCCCATACGTCTTCAACAAAAACAACTTCTTCTTTTTTAATTCCAAATTGATCAGTCAATAATCTAAAGTCCAAGTCAACACATTCGTCTTTCCAGTATCCTCCCAAATCAGGAACACTGTGTTGCCCTATCATACAAAAACTAGAAAAGTGTCTTCCTGTGACTCCGACATTTTCCAAGTCTTTGAAACGCAGACATGTCTGTGGAACCACTAACGGGTTTGCTGGAAACTCAAAGACTACTTTACTTCCCATAATTCTCTGAAAGTCAACAACTGACGCAATTGTAAAAAACAAGTCGTCTCGCCATCTGCAAACTACAGGGTATCTGCTCACTGATGTGTGATTATTTTTTACAAAAAATTCTTCGACTTGTTTCCATGATTGCGTATAATCAAATCTTTTTGAAGTTGGAGGCTCACCGATGAATGAGTACGTATCCAATCCATCATCAGGACACAAATCTCTGTCTGCATTTAGTGTCCAAAAGAATCCGCCACATTTACTGCAAGACTTTCTTACAAATCCCTGCTCTGCAAATAATTTTACATTATAGTATTTTTCAGGATCTGCTGAAAACTCTTTTAGAATCTGACTTTTATCCAACGAAAAGCCTGCTTGAGACCGATATTAAGAATTGTCGATTAATAATACATTAAATACACTACACATACAACTCTATTCATGTTTGGAAGGAAACCCCAGCTAAAAGAAGGGACTCAGATTTTCTCAATTAAAAAAAATGGTGAGTTTAATGACTTTATTTTTGGTGTAGTTACTGGTGTTGATGGAAGAAAAGTAGGAATCAACGGTGTGATAGTAAATCCCATAGGACTCAAAAACAAAATTGCCCAAGGAAAGACCGGTGATCGTTCTAGAGAAATTCTTGAGCATCCAAACCCTGACAATATAATTTTGGCATTGGTACACAGAGTCGAGCATGAAAATTATGCCGAAGTGTTAGATCTTGATGTTGACAAGTGTGATATTCTTCCACCAAAAGTCTATGCAATGCTAGATGGTTGGGTTCGTGAATCATTACCTGAATTTTTCAATACTGTCTTGTCACTACCAGAAGGCCCTGAAAGGGAAGAGGCAAAACGAGTTTTAAGACATAGAAAGGATACTTTGACTGATCCTAATCTGAAACGTACAGTGTATGCTGTTTGCAGAAGTCTCAAAATTCTGAACTAGTTTTCAGGCGTGAGTTCTCCATAGTTTTATATTATCCAGTAAGAAAATCTCGATACAATGGAATATGTTTACGCTGCTTTACTTCTTCATAAACTAGACAAAGAAGTTAACGAGGCAAACCTCACATCAGTTGTCAAAGCATCTGGTGCTGAAGTTAACGAAGCCCAAGTTAAATCTCTAGTTGCAGCCTTAGCCGATGTTAACATCGATGAGGCAGTTAAAGCCGCACCAGTAGCAGTTGCAGCAGCACCAGCAGCCGCAGTAGCAGATGCACCGGCAAAAGAGGAGAAGAAAGAAGAACCTAAAAACGAAGAAGCAGCCATGGAAGGATTGTCTTCCTTATTTGGCTAAACAACTTTTCTTTTACAAATTTAATTTTGTTAATTTTAATTACTTCTAGATCGCATTCTCTATTGGTTGGTTGATTTCTCTTTTCCAATAGATGGTTTCATTAGCATTCTTGATTACTTGGGTACCATAGCATTTGCAGTAACTGGAGCTTCAAAAGCAATTGCACACAAGGCAGATATTTTTGGAATTATTGTATTGGCCACTGTAGTCGGTGTTGGCGGTGGTGTAACACGTGATGTTATTTTTGGAAGATTTCCAACTGCATTCTCTGATCCTATCTATGTATCGTTGACGGTAACAGTTGGAGTTGTAATGTTCTTTTTGTTTAGACGACTCCAAAAACAGATGAACGTCTGGTTAGTCTTTGATGCAGTTGGGTTGGGTGTATTTTCAATATTGGGCGCATCAATTGCACATCAAGTAGTTGGCTTGGAATTTTTACCGATGCTCTTTGGTGGAATGATTACTGCAATTGGCGGTGGAATACTCCGAGATGTGTTTGTACGAGAGATACCCATTGTATTTGTAAAAGAAGTCTATGCTATTGCAAGCATAATTGGAATTGTGATATTTTATGCAATGCTCTCTTCTAGTATTGATACCCAAGTATCATCTATCCTTGGAATTGCTGTGGCAACTGGAATAAGATTACTTGCAATGAAGTTTAACTGGAATCTTCCAAAGGTTCGAGAGTCTTAATTTTTAGTCTTATAATTTGAGTTTACCTGACTCTATTCCTTCTTGAATAATGTTAATCAAATTCTCCACAGTACAATTTCTCATCGACTCTGGCATGGTATGTGCATCATATTCTCGAAACCTGCTGATCATCTTTTTTCGTATTACCATCTTTACAATACCTGGCACTTCGTCGTTAAACTTTTGCTTTATGTGGTCTAGTATCTCATCGATATCTTTTTGGTCCATTTTGTTTTTTCAGAACTGATTAGAGATAAAGTATTCTAGACTATGATAAGAGTATTTGAGAAATTATGCAGGGGTGTAATCTTTTGCTTGGTCTGCAACTGCCCTTGCTTGTGCATCTGCTTTTTGCAAGATTTGCTCTTTTGTCTCATCTGTCATAAATCCAGATTCTATTGACAAAGAGCGTGCATGTTGTGATGCTTTTGCAAGGATTTGTGAGACATTGTCTGCAGTAATGTATCCTGCCTCGATAGATAGCGATACTGCCTCTTGGTGGAATTGTGCAAATGCATTTCTTATCTTCTCAACATCGATGACCATTTCTGCTTCTGCATATCTTTGACCTTCTTCTAATGCTGAGTAAAGTGAAATTCCTGCCTCTACTGGCTTGATATCTAATTTACCTAGAATTGATGCTAGTTTTTCATTGATTATTCCTCCTTTCTCTACTGGAGTACTGTCTTTTGCAATCCAAATTGTTCCTTGATCAATCTTTGTTGGAATTCCTGCCTCTTTGAATTCAGTAAGCATTGGACCTGGTGCAATTCCTGTATTTTTAGCAGGGACTACAATGTCAATGCTTGCAACATCTCCACCTCTTGCTGCCATCATGATTTTATTTTTGGCAAGAAGAACGTTTAGCTTGAATGGTGACATGTTTGTAAATATGAACATGATTTGTCCTTTCAAATCACCGATAATGTCTTTGATTCCTGGAATGTCTAGTGTCTCAAGTGCTTTAGCTGCAACCTTGTCTTTGACACAGACAAATTCTACTTCTCCCTTGAGTGTTTTTCTTAATGGTAAGATTTGAGTTGAACGAACTTTTTGCATTTGAATAATTGATACAACTTTGTATTTTTTTGGTAACTCTTGTAATTGTTGATACATCTGGGTTTTTCTTTTAGGATAACTAGTTCTATTTTCATGCATACTTCTTCTTAACCTCTTGTGCTTGCTTTACTGGTTTACCCATTGTAGTTTTGATTAAAATTTTTCTAAGATTTTTCTCACCGTTTGGCAATTTCTTTTCAACTGCATTAAGAATTGCATGTGCATTGATTGCCAAATCTGCGTCTTCCATAGTTACATCACCAATTTTAGCTGAGATTGAAAGTGATGCTCTTGTTCTTACCTTGATGCATGATCTGAATCTTTGCAAGAATGCGTCAATTGATGCATCAAAAGGAACTGGTGTTGGCATTTTTCCTCTTGGACCTAAAAGTTGACCCAAAGTTTTACCGACAGTTGGCATTACTTTGGTATCTGCTAAGAAGAAATCATATTTGTTAATGAATTTCCTAGATTCTCTTTTGTTAGTTCCAAATTTTTCTAGTTCTTCTGTTCCAATTACCGAATCTGCTTTTGCAGCTTTTGCTTTTTGGTTCATATCCCCTGTTGCAATAATGCATACTCTTGCAGGAGAACTGGTTTTTGGTAATTGGACAACTTCGTTAATTGCAAATCCTTTCTTTACATCAATATCTTTGAAAGTAATGATCAACTCTACGGCTTGTGTGAATTTTCTCTCTTTTGTGGAAGCTTTTGCGTCTTTTACAAGATCAACTAGCTGAGCATCTGTAATCATTACGAATCAATTCCTAGAAAACCTACTTAAAATCGTTTAGAGGTTTGGGTTTTTTGCTAATCGTTTATTTTAAAAAATTACATATTTTTAGTAATATTCTTACAAATAAGGCAAAAATGTTGCTGAAAACCTACATATATTAATTCAGAACCTTGTTTTTTGAATACGTTGCATCGTTTTGATGAATTAGATATGAAATTACTTTATGAATTGACTCGTGACGGCTCTATTTCCGTTCCTACACTATCAAAAAAATTGGGAATTAACGCCTCTGTATTGTATAGCAGGATTAAGAGACTGATGAAAAAGAAACTAATCAAAAAATTCACCATCGAAATAGATGATTCACTCCTAGGAATAGGAGTCAAAGCAAACGTTGGGATAAGCCGAGATCCTAAACTCAAGGACTCCATTCACAAAAAATTCATGGAGACTGCCGAAGTCATATCCATTTCAGAGGTCACTGGCAGATTTGACATTATGGTTCAGGTATATGCCAAGAACCTTGAAGCACTTCACTCTATTGTAATTGAAAAGATTGGAAAAATTGAAGGCATACAAAGTACTGAGACCTTTGTAGAGTTACAAAAAACCGATAAAGATCCTGTTTATCTGATTCAATAATTATTTGAATTTCTCATCCCACTTGCCTTCGTTAATTTCGGCAGTGATTTCTTTTGGAGTCTTTCCTTCTACTTTGACTCCTAATGCAAGACATGTTCCAATGATTGTCTTTGCAACTGATTTAATTGATGAAGCATAAGATTTCTCTAGTTTTGTGTTTGCAACTTTGAGTATTGCATCCATTGTGACATCTCCTGCCCATTCTGTACCTGATGCGCCAGAGCCTTTCTGGACTCCTGCTTCTTTCATGATTAATGCAGCAGCTGATGGGATTCCGATTTCGATTTCATACTTTTTTGTATCGCTATCCACAACTACTGTAACTGGAACTTTCATTCCTTCAAAGTCTTTAGTCTTTTCATTAATTGCACTAATGACTTCCATGATGTTGACTCCTAGTGGACCAAGTGCTGGACCTAAAGGTGGACCTGCTGATGCTGCTCCGCCTGTTACAAGTGACGATACTTTTTGTTCTCCCATGTTAAATCAGACTCTAAATGAAAATTTAATCCTTCCTAAGCCTCACTAGACAGCTTTAGGTAGTTTGCGTCTACTGTGACTGGTAATTGGTATGATGCATCAAGTAAAACCACGGTTGCCTCTTCTTTGTCGACATCAATTCTTGTAATTGTTGCCTTCATTCCCTTGAATGGGCCTCCTGTAATTTCTACGATATTATCTACTGTTAATTGTGAAACTGTTGATTTCTTTACTAGATATCCTTCAATGTCTTTGAATTCTAATTCTCCTCTTAATTGACCTCTGATGTGTCTTACGCCTTCTACTGCCAAGTATGCATCACTTGGATTGATTGCTTCAATGACGACATAGCCTTTCAAATCACTTACCCAAAACACTGATTGAATGTTAATCTGATTTGCATTGGCTTTAGCTTCTAATAATCTCATTACCACTTTTTCTTGTCCACCAGTGGTTCTAATTGCAAACAAATGTGATTTGATTTCTTCAGACATGTTACCTACCAAATGTAATTACCGAAAAGACAAACTGAATTGTAAAACCAATAGCTCCTACTCCTGCTATTCCTAACAAAACAAGTCTAAGATGTTGTGAATACTCATCCCTGTCTGGTTTCTTGGCCATTTTCATAGTGTTGGCCATGTTCTTGACAGTCTGCTTAGGGTTCATTGCCTGAAATTAATAAGGTGTCCTTATATCTCTTATCTCATGGAACTGTTGGTTGCGTATCAAGATGACCCCGCCGGCCATAATATGGCAAAATTTCTTTCAAAAGAAATGACTTTGAAAGATGATATTTTTCGTGGGAAATATTATGATCTTGTAATAATTCCAACTCCTGCAATTTCTGCTGATTGGCTTGAAGAAAAATATGATTATGATGGATTTATTTTTCTCTCAAAACATGCAGCAGAATCAGGGGAACTCGCTTTGACTTGTCATAGTACTGGAAATTTTTCCACTGCAAAGTTTGGCGGAAATGACAATCAGGTCGCAATCCCAAAACCTGATTTTCAAAAAGTATATCTTCAGACATTAAAGAAAAACCAATCAAAGTTTTCTGATTTTCAAATTACCCTAGAAGCAACTCATCACGGACCTACTGCATTGAGCAAACCATCTATTTTTGTTGAAATTGGAACTACTGAAAAACAATGGACTGATGAGTCGTTGTGCAGTTCTGTTGCATCACTAGTCCACCAAGTAATGTCACAACCAATCAAAGAACATCCTGTTGCAATTTGTTTTGGTGGAACTCATTATCCATCAAAATTCACTGATGAATTACTAAATGGAAAGTTTGCACTAGGAACTGTAATTCCAAAACATGCTTTGGATAATTTGGACGAAAAATTATTCTCTCATATTTTACAGCAAAACAACGTGGCAAAAACTGCTCTTTTAGATTGGAGAGGATTGGGTCCGAATAAACAAAAAGTTCTCACTCTTTTAGAGTCAACAGATCTTGAGGTAATCAAGATTTGAATCTTTCAGAAAAGATTTACAAAAAATTGCTTGAAGTGCCTAAAGGACAAATCACAACTTATGGTGAATTGGCAAAAGCTGTTGGACTAAAAAATGGTCAAAGAGCTGTTGGAAAAATAATGAACAAAAATCCATACCCTGTGATTATTCCTTGTCATAGAGTTGTAATGTCTACTGGAAAAATTGGTGGATATGCATATGGAGAACATGTCAAAATAAAGATGCTAAATGATGAAGGTATAGAAATTCAAAATGGTAAGATTGTAAAACTAGAAAACAAAATTTATCGATTCTAATCTTTTCGTTTTTCTCTAATCTCATCCATCAATAGTCTGAGATGGGCTTTGTTTCTAACTGTGTTACCGCCGACCTTTTTGTAGAGGGCCCAGAATTCTGGATTTGTCAAATCTTTTCTGTCTTTTGCAATTTTTAATAATCGTCTTAATGAGCGAACCTTTGCAACATAGACTTCCTTCTTACCAACTCTTGCTCCTTTTCTTCCTTGTTTGGAACCTTGAGTTGTACCTCTCTTGTTCTTTTGAGCTTTCTTTTCATGGGCTCTTCCTTTTGAGGTGCCAGTAAATGGTTTGATTTGAATAGTGTTAGCTGTAATGAGACTGCGAATATTTTCTCTAGTGATTGCATCTGCAACATCATCTAGGTGGTCAGTATCAAATTTGATTCTGTGAACTCCTACACCAGTAACTCTGGCAGCGAGTCTTTTTTTAGCTTTAAGATTTACTACCACTTACACTCACTCTTGCGTTAAATATTTTGAATTTTTGTTCAACTGCTTTCACGATAATTTCTTTTCTCTTTCTAGTGCCTACCCCATGTCCAAATCTGACTCCGTCTTTCTTTGGGTCTAATTTCTCTAAATCATTCAAGTTAAAAACTAGGTTATCTGTAAATCCTGATGGATGTAGTCCTCTTGCATCTTTTGGTCCGCCATATCCTACTTTGACAAGACCTGGACGGCCTCTGCTTTTTTGTTTTCTTTGGTGATGATCAATGCCTTTTGGTTTTCTCCAATTGGTTTGTAGCCTAACATAACGCCAACTCTCTGGTCTTACAAAGTCTGGCTTGTTCTGTTTTGCCTCTTCTCTCTTTGCAAGTAGATCTTTGTTGATCGTCATTAAATTGAGTCTTGGATTTTGGAATAAATACGTTCCTAGGCCAGAAAAAAATTATCTTAAGAAAAAGATAATAAGGAAACTTTAGGCGGATCGAATATCTCATGAACCCGCCTGGAATTGATCTTAATATTTTTGGAGGCATGTACATCTGACCCAAGTACTAGGTACAGCTGCAACTGAGAAATTTTCCGCACAATTAGCTGCATTTGGAATCAAACCCTTCACAGTCCACAGAAATCTCAGCGTAGATGATATGGTCAAACTGGCAGTTGAGAGAAAGGAAGGAGTTGTAAATTCAACAGGCTCATTATCTGTAAACACCGGAAAATATACCGGCAGATCTCCTGATGACAGATTCATTGTATATGATGATAAGACTCATGATACTATTGATTGGGGAAAAATCAACCATCAATTCCCAAGTGGCAAGTTTGAAAAACTCTTTGAAAAAATGAAAAACTTTGTTGACAATAAAGAACTCTTTGTTTTTGACGGTTTTGTAGGTGCTGATCCTGAAACTCGTTTACCAATAAGGGTGATAAATGATCATGTCTGGCAAAGCATGTTCTCAAGTAACTTGTTCATCAAGCCAACTTCTGAAGAATTAGAAAAACACGAACCTGAATTTACTATTTTATGTATAAATGACTTTTTGGCAGTACCTGAAGTTGACGGAACACGAACTGATGTCTTTATCTTAATTGATCTTACAAGAAAAATTGTTTTGATTGGCGGAACAGAATACGCCGGCGAAATGAAAAAATCCATGTTTGGTGTGATGAACTTTTTGTTACCTGAACGTGGTATCTTTCCAATGCACTGCTCTGCAAACATTGGCGAAAAAGGTGACACCGCTTTGTTCTTTGGTTTATCCGGTACTGGTAAAACAACTCTCTCTGCAGATCCTAACAGGAGATTGATTGGTGATGATGAACATGGTTGGTCTGATAATGGCACCTTTAATTTTGAAGGTGGCTGCTATGCAAAATGTATCAACCTAAGCCAAGAAGCAGAACCTGAAATTTGGAATGCAATCAAGCCAGGTGCATTATTAGAAAATGTCGTACTAAACAACAATGTACCAGATTATGATGATAACACACTAACAGAGAACACACGTGTTGGATACCCATTGGATTTCATTCCAGGAGCTGTAATCCCAAGTGTTGGTGGACATCCTAGAGTCATCATATTTTTGACTGCAGATGCATTGGGTGTATTACCACCTGTTTCCAGACTAACAAAAGAAGGAGCAATGTATCACTTTATGTCCGGATATACCAGTAAATTGGCAGGAACTGAAAGAGGAATTAAAGAGCCAAAATCTGTATTTTCTCAGTGCTTTGGAGCTCCATTCATGCCTAGACCTGCCTCAGTTTACGCAAAATTGCTTGGAGAAAAAATCAACAAGCATAATACTGTAGTTTATCTTGTCAATACCGGCTGGTCTGGTGGCCCATACGGCGTAGGAACAAGAATCAAAATAAAATACAGTAGAGCAATGGTTACTGCTGCACTTTCAGGTGCACTTGATATTGTAAAGTATAGGCATGATGATCTGCTTAATTTAGATATTCCAACCGAAGTTGAAGGAGTGCCTTCTGAGATTTTGGATCCTAAACATACTTGGATTGACAAAGATTCGTATGATCTTTCTGCAAAGAAACTAGCTCAAATGTTTGTAGAGAACTTTAAGAAATTTGATAATGTCTCACCTGAGATAATTGAATCTGGTCCAAAACTACCACAATAGATTATTTTCTTTTAACTACTCCAAACATAGCTATTGCAATTGCAATACTGATAATTATGAGAATTTGTTTTTCTGGAATGTCAATGCCCCATCTCTGTTGATTCTCATCTAGTGAATCGACTTCAATTACATTATATGCATTTGATGTTGTTCCATTGATTCTGATTTTGGCATCAATCCAATATTGTGAATTCTCAAAAACTTCAATTGATGCTTTTTTATCTGGTGTTGTAGTTATTGTTTGGAAGCTTCCGTCTTTGCTGTTAATCACTGAAATCTTTGCAAAACTCCATTTATCTGGATGGTAAATATCAAAGAACAGTTTTCCATTTTGCTGTTCTATTGAAATTGAACCTGGTGTATAATGCAGCAAAAATGGAACTCTGTATTGTATTCCACCATGGCTGATTAACATCGTTCCTTCATGTTCGCCGAAATTATCTTCAACTACATTTATCCTAATGTTTAAAATACTTCCATCCAAATTTCCTCCGAATTTTATGAATTCTGGTCCATCAAACATTACATCAAATCCCTCCCATGCCCCATCCATTGATTTTAACTGGAATTGCTTTTCAACAATTCTGTTATCTGGTGATGCAATTACAACAAAGTTTGGTGGCTCTATGATCAGTTTTGCTTTAAACGCATTTGCAATGTCTAGCCTTCCAGCACCTGCCTCATGAATGGAGAATTTTTGCCCATAGGCGTCAGATACAGGCATGACTGTGGTAAGTAGCAATGATTTGATTTCGTGGTGATGAAGTTCCGGGTTTTTTTCAAGCAAAAGGGCAGCAGCACCGCTTACGTGAGGGGCTGCATAGCTTGTCCCGCTGGTAAAGTTGTATCCTGCATTGTTTTGAGTTGTGTTGATGTATGCGCCAGGTGCCACGATTTCTGGTTTGATGTAAAATGGCGATACAGGTCCTCTGGAACTAAAGTGTGTGACAAAATCTGGATTGTAAAATAATTGTAAGATACCTTTGCTTTCATCTGTGATTGATTCTTTGATTTCAAGTCCTTCCTCTCTGTCTATTGATACTACTGGAATTTGTGGCGTATATCCTGTCTCAATAAATTCATGAATTAACTCTCCCAAAAAAATTCCTGGAATGTTGTTGTATACAATTAATGCCTTGGCTCCTGCATTTGCTGCATTTTTTTCTTTGATTGAAAAATACAACATCTCTCCTTCGACATCACTCCCTCTCTCGACAATTACTATTGCATCCTTTACATCCAAATTCTCAAAATCTGAAATTTTTCCATAACCTGCAGGAACTATTTTAGAAATGATTGGCTCTTCTAGTTTTGTAGAGCCGACCATTGGAATTACAGTAAATGATTTTTCATCTACTTCTAATGTTGCAACCAAGCTTGATGTGAGATTGTTGTATGTTGCACCGACTGTAACTGAACCAAAATTCCTTCCAGGACTTCCAATTGTTTCCAATCCCGGCCCGTCATTTCCAGCTGCAGTTACTACAAAAATCTCTTTTTCCAATGCTTCATTTACTATATGATCAATCTTTGCATTTGTTCTGTTTACTCCCAAACTGATATTGATAATGTCTGCTTCATCTTCGATTGCTTTTTGAATTGCTCTAATGATTAGATCTGATGATACTCCTTCCCCGTCTTCTGAAACTTTGTAAGCTAGAATTTTGGCCTTTGGTGCAACTCCTGACTTTTCCCCGTCTGCTGCAATAACTCCTGCAACATGGGTTCCATGACCATTTGTGTCATACGGAGGCTCATTTTCTTGTATGAAATTATACCCTCCAATCACTTTGCCGTCAGGTCCCCATCCAAACAAATCTGGATGGTTAAAATCCACCCCTGTATCGATTACTGCAATTTTTACCCCTTTGCCATCAATCCCTTCCATTCTTGGAATGTCTGTTCCGATGTATGGTACACTTCTATCCAAATACAGTTCTGACTCGTCTTGCATTTCTAGATTGGATATGATCAGAATCCCTGCAAATACTAGAATCACTGAAAAAACTAGTAATGATTTCACAGATTTCTTATCTGTTTTAACAAGTAAAAATGAATTGCTTAGTAAAGCAATAAATGGAATAAATCCTAAAACCATTCATGGGAAAATATACACTTCCTGAAATGCCATATGCTTATGATGCATTGGAACCTCACATTGACGCAAGAACAATGGAGATTCATCACACAAAACATCATCAAACATACACTGACAAACTAAATGCAGCTCTTGAAACTTGTCCAGCTGAAATTCAAGGTAAAGATATCATTGATATCTTATCTAACATCAATTCAGTACCAGAAGACAAAAGAGGCGCAATTAATTTCAACGGTGGTGGTTATGATAACCACAGGTTATTTTGGAATAACATGAAAGCAAATGGAGGCGGAGAACCTGGAGGATCAATTGCAGATGCAATTAACACTTCCTTTGGAAGCTTCTCTGACTTTAAAGAGAAATTCTCATCTACTACAGCTGTAATTCAAGGCAGTGGTTGGGGATGGTTAGTATACAATCCTTCTACATCAAAGGTTGAATACAAATCAATGCCAAATCAAACCAGTCCAAGAACTGAAGGACTAGTTCCATTGTTAGGCTGTGATGTATGGGAACATGCATACTATCTCAACTACCAAAACAAGAGACCAGACTATATTGCGGCCTGGTGGAATGTAGTTAATTGGGATGAAGTAGAATCTAGATTCTCTAAAGCAAAATAAAGTTAATTCTTTATTTTTTATCTATTTATTTTAAATTTTTCAAGTGTCCATGAATGAATTTATAACCATAAGAGAAAGATTTGCTGTAAATGAGTGAAGAACAGGCCGAGCAATTAATGCAACAAATGCAAATGCTTGAAACATATTTTTCTGATTTGACCCAAAGAGAAAATACTTTTATGAATATTTTAAGAGAAGCAACTGCGTCAATAGAATCAATTCAATCACTTGGCAAAAATCCTGAATCTGAAACTCTGATTCCAATTGGAATGGGTACATATGTTCCCACAAAAGTTTCATCTAATTCCAAAATTGTAATGAACATCGGTGCAGGAGTTGCAGTTGAGAAAGATTTCCCATCTGCAATCAATTATCTTGAAGCCCGAATAAAAGAAGTCGAAGTTGCTTTACAAGATACGGCTGCAAAAAAACAAGATGCTACAGCAAGATTAGAACAAGGAAAAGCACAGATGAATCAAATGATGCAAGCCATGCAAAATCCTCCATCTTCAGGATAGACTATGTTTGATAAGCTTCGTAGTGCATTTTCTAATGCAGCGAAAAGTCTTGGTGAAAAAGAACTAAATGAAAAAGACATTGAAGACATTCTTTTTGAATTGGAAATTTCTCTGTTAGAATCTGATGTTGCAACTGAAGTAATTGATTCAATAAAATCTGATCTTAAAGAAAAATTAATCGGATCTAAAGTTGATAAAAAAGAAATTGAAAAATTTGTAAAAGATAGTCTGATTTCAATTATCTCTACTTTGTTTGATGAGGCAGGAGAGTATGATCTCTTTGAAAAAATTAATGAAAAGAAAAAACAAGGACAACCATTTTTGGTTTTGTTTGTAGGAATTAATGGCACTGGAAAAACAACTTCATTAGCTAAAGTAGCTCACATGTTAAAGGAAGCAAAATATTCTGTAGTTATTGCAGCAGCTGATACTTTTAGAGCAGGTGCAATTGAGCAGTTGCGAGAACACGCAAATCGTCTAAATCTCAAACTAGTTGCACAAAATTATAATTCTGATCCTGCAGCTGTTGCACGAGATGCAGTGTTGTATGCAAAGTCTCACAAAACAGATGTTGTTCTAATTGATACTGCAGGAAGAATGCAAACAAGTGAAAACTTGATGCAGCAAATTGCAAAAATTACCAAAGTCGTAAATCCTGATATGAAAATCTTTGTTGGTGATTCTTTAGCTGGAAATGACACTGTTAATCAAGCAAGAGAGTTTCATGAGCATGTAAAATTTGATGGTTCAATTTTAACCAAAAGTGATGCAGATGCAAGAGGCGGTGCTGCATTGTCCATTGTCAAAGTAACATCCACTCCTGTTCTTTACGTTGGAGTCGGACAAGAATATTCTGATTTAAAACCATTTGATAAGAAACTTTTCCTTGAAACTGTTTTCGGTTCATTAGGTGATGTAACAATTACAAAAACTGAAAAGCCAGAACCTGAACCAACACCAGAACCTGAACCAACACCAGAACCTGAACCAACACCAGAACCTGAACCAACACCAGAACCTGAACCAACACCAGAACCTGAACCAACACCAGAACCTGAACCAACACCAGAACCTGAACCAACAC
>Ga0224506_10000078_pt1 | contig 99038 bp, 82 predicted proteins | sample SF_Jan12_sed_USG_2_FD_169108 | JGI IMG/M metagenome (GOLD analysis project Ga0224506, IMG submission 169108) | Sediment microbial communities from San Francisco Bay, California, United States - SF_Jan12_sed_USGS_8_1 | ecosystem: Environmental > Aquatic > Marine > Sediment | place: USA...
CATTGAGAAGCCAGCTGCCATCCACATAACCAATGCACCCATTACTAAGAAGTAAAACGTGTCCATTGCATACTGAAGTTCGAAAATTTGATTTTCCACTTTATAAGCCCCCTTAATTTACAGTGCATCAGTACCGGTTTCACCGGTACGGATACGAACTGCTTGTTCAACTGGATAAACGAAGATTTTGCCATCACCAATCTTTCCGGTATTGGCGCTTTTGCTGACAGATTCAATCACCTGATCAACCATGTCATCTTCAACGACGGCTTCCAGTTTTACTTTCGGCAGAAAATCAACAACGTACTCTGCGCCACGATACAATTCCGTATGTCCTTTCTGTCTACCAAAGCCTTTAACTTCAGTGACAGTAATTCCCTGTACCCCAATCTCGGATAATGCTTCTCGAACATCATCCAATTTGAAAGGTTTGATAATTGCTGCAACCAATTTCATTAGATATTTCTCCTCATACATATCGGCATTCGCCAAGTATGTCCTGTTATTAAAATTACCCGGCAGCTAATTTAATTACCGGGCTCTCCTGTAACAGAAACAATGCAGAAAGCAGGCCAACTTAAAAATACCTATAAAATCAACCAGATAAAACAATGACATGTTAAAAAAATGTTTATTTGCACGCGATTGGTGCGGCCTAAGCTGATGATTTTCACCTGCGCACCATGCTGGTGCGAGATGATGTGGCTGTAATGGGGTTTGATAAAAAGCGCTTATTCAGTTCTGACAACTTCGTAACGATATAAAACAATTTATGTTTTCACTACAGAGAGCACAAGCAAGGTATTTTGATTTTAGAGTCTGGTTTCGCTAATTTATCAGGTATTCAATTTAGCTGTTACTGATCGTTTATATCGATCCATGTTGTTATTGTGCCGGCTCATATAAAAGCTTTTACAGTTTATATTTTTTATCTGCCAAGCTGCCTGTTTAAGAACACATCGGTATTTTTGTTTTTTTAATTTGAAAAAATCATCAAGGATGGATATAAAAAAGGGGGGATTTGTCATTGCAACAAAAAAAAAGGGCGCCAATACTGGCGCCCTTTTTTGAATAGCGAAATCTATTCTTGCAAAGATTATTTGCTGATCGGCAATGAATACGAAACAACAAACAATGAGGCCAGCGCAGGATCGCCCGTAGCAGCATCATCATCGTTAGGGAAGCTCATTGTCAGCGTTAATTCATTTGATGCGGCAAAGCTGACATCAAAGTGAGAGGTATCACCACCGACAGCATCGGTTGCGTTCATGCCGTAAGTGAAGCTGACATCACCAATCGCGTAACCTAATGTTGTATAAGTATAACCATCACCTGATACCAGGCCTAATGAAACATCCATATATCCGAGACCCAGTGCCGTTTCGGTAGCCGCTTCAGCGCCATAAGATTGTGGATAGTCAATCGACCAGTAACTCAGGTCATATGAAAAACCTGATACTTCACCGGCATAACCCAACCAGGCATCAAATTCATAACCGCCGCCATCTGTCTCGTTACTGCCAATACCGCTTGATGCCCAGACACTGGCATAAGCACCCGATGCATGTGAATAATCCGCACCGCCTGAAACCGCAGGGCCGTTACTTGCATCAGTACCACGGAATAAGTACATGGAAGACACAGCGGCGTTATAACCGAACTCTGCGTTAGCAGTAGTCGGTGCCATTGCAGGAATGGCTAAAACGGCTGCCGCCGCTAAGGCTTTAAGATTTGTAGTCAGTTTCATTTTATTTAATTCTCCGAGTTAGGCATAGTTGCCCGCTTTATTGAGTTTACAAACCATAATCATTTTCTGAACTCATCGTGCTGTCATGCCGGATAATGATCATGGATTGAATTTGATAATTGCAACTGCCATGCCAACTAATTTAAGTTAATAAAAACAATACGTTAAACACAATGGTGATAATTTAACCGTATCGTCAAGCACCAAATCAGTGCAACAATGTTGCTGTTTTTGCCTTTTTATGGGGCTGCCGGCTGATATTTTCTTAAATATCGGCGGCTTTCAATTACTGTGTTGGTTTTGCTCATTTATTATGCGTTCGCACCCAGTCGGTTAGCTCTGCTGCCGGCATTGGTTTCGCAATGTGGTATCCCTGGCCAATGTTGCAGCCTAGCCCGGCCAGGCTCTTTTGAATTTCATCGCTTTCAATGCCTTCAGCAACCACCGTCATATTCAGTTTATGCGCCAGCATGACGCAGGTTTCGACAATTGAATATGCATCCGCATCAGCAATCATGTGTTTGACAAAGCTCATGTCGATTTTTAATTCTGTGAAGGGAACCCGATGCAATAACACCAGTGATGAGTTGCCGGTGCCAAAGTCATCTATTGATAAACCAAAACCTTTCATGCGCAAGCGGGTCAGTATATCGAGTGAGGTTTTTAGTTCGCCCATCAGTGCGCTTTCTGTTATTTCGAGCATAATCGAGCCCGGGTTCAAGCCGTGATGGTTGATCTGTTCTGTTAACTGTTCGGGCAGCGATAGACTGGTGATATTTTTGGCGGAAACATTCACCGACACCGTTATATTCAGGCCCTGGGTTTTCCAGATATTGCTCTGATGAATGGCCATATTAATAATGCTGGTTGTGAGTTCATCCATCATGCCTTCTGCTTCAGCCAGCGCGATGAACATGGCGGGTGTAATCAGCCCTTTTGTGGGGTGTTGCCAGCGGACCAGTGCTTCTACGCCAGCCAAAGCATTGTTGTCTAACGCGATTTGTGGCTGATAAAACAGGATCATTTGCTGGCTTTTAATGCCTTCTAGTAACTCCTGTGCGGTTATCGTTTCCTGCTGCAGCCCAATCGGATACGGAATGTCATGATCAGCCAGATCGATTGTCGATAACATGTTAATGAAAACGGAAATCTGTAACGGTTTGGTGAGACTACCGACAACATTGAGATGGTGCTCTTCTGCCAGTTTTACGGCTGAATGCAACACGCTGGCGTCATAACCGCTGACCAGGATCAGGTGTATCTTATGGCCGGCTTTACCCAGTTGGCGAATGACTTCGACGCCATCCATAGTCGGCATATTAAGGTCCAGCACCATCACGTGATAGAACAGGCCCTGATCAAAATACTCCCGGGCATCATTACAAACCGTTGTTTCAAAGCCCGCTGCTCTTGCCGCAGCGCCTAATAAATTAGAGAACTGCGTGTCGTCGTCAATGACTATCAAATTATTATTCATAACCTAATAGTCTAGTAGAACCGCCTTAGGTTTTCTTATTCAAATCCCGACAAAAGCGTAAAAATACAAACTAGGGTACGACATACACGGTAATGTCTGCTGTTTCACCGGAAAAGCTCGCCACGACTTTTCCAAAACCCAAGGCGTCGGCTGTGACTAAACCAAAGCTGTCTACGCTAATGGCGACACTGCCGCTATCGACAGACCAGCTCACCTGGTCCGTGACATCAACAGGTGTTTGCGGGTCACTGACATAGTAGGCCGTCGCTGTCATCTGCTGGGTACTGCCCAGAGTCAGTTCAAAACCTAACGGCTCTGGCCCAATTTCAAATGCACTGATGTTGTTCACATCAACCGTGACCGTGCTGGAAACTGGCAAGATTGTGCTGCCACAGGCCGCTGTTATCGTTGTGGTACCAACGGCCAGTGCGGTTACTATACCGTCGTTATTGGCGAAGTCAGCTACGCTGGGAATGCTGCTTTGCCAGTTTGCCGCGGCTGTAATATCAGGCTCAGTCTCGCTGCCATAATCGGCCGAGAGTACAAAGCTCTGCTCGCTGCCGACGGTGAGCGTGACCGCCGCGGGCGACAATGCCATGCTGGTAATGTCGTCGACCAGCGTGACGGCGGCAGCCGGGCTGCTGATGCCCAACGTTGCCGTCACATTGGTGGCCACCACATCATAGTGGGTGATTGATGGCGGCGTGCTGTCGCTGACTAGCGTAGCGCCTGCGGTGGTCGTGCTCCAGCTTACCGCCGGGGTGATATTTCGCAGACTGGCATCATCATAAGTGGCCATGGCCTTCAATGGCAGCGGCCGGCAGACACTGGTTGTTAAATCCTCTGTTAGCGTGTCCGCTTTGACTTCTATAGAGACCAGTGCTGCTGAAGAAAACGTCACATCCATGCTGGCAGAAAAACCTGACAGCGTCGCGGTAACGGTGACCATGCCATCTTGTGATATCGACTGTAACAGTCCCGTGGCACTGATGAAGGCCAATGAAGCATCGTCCACTGACCAGCTGACCATTTCCGACAGATCAATCGTGGTATTTTGTGAGGTAGTGCCGGTGACGGTGATTTGCTGGTTCTCGCCTGTGGTTATCACTGTGTTTAAGGCGCTGATACTGATGGATTGCACATCATTAAATTCAACGATCAGCGATTCATATAATGGCCGGGGATCACCACTGCTGCAGGCTAACAACAGGCTTAATACACCGGCCGCTGGCAGGTAACGAAAAAGCAGGACGTTTAACCATCGATTAATCAAATACATAACGTAATCCTAACTGCACACTGCTAATAGTTAACTCGGCCTGATCGTAATGCACCAGGTAATCAAAATGCAATCGTAAGCCTGACTTGTTAAAGATCTTTTCTTCAAAACCAAGGCCGAGGCTCAAATCTGAATATTGCTCATCTGCCTGTATGCTGGTGCCAGTCATGATCAGGTTTAGTTCGGAGTAACCCAGCATCAGGTATGTGTTTACATTGCTGTTGATCACCGAGCCATAGCGCAGCAGCACACTGCTCAGTGTTTTCACTTCTGCTGTTACGGTGGAGACGGCATCATCGGATGCTGAAACAGCCTGTGAGACTTCAACACTAAAACGGTCGGTAAATTGCCAGCCCAGGCCCAGCTGTGATAATTGCGGCTTGAACTCCTGATCGGCGATGGCTACGCTGCTCTGAAGATGGGACACATCAACAAAGAAACCGCTGGCATGCACATTAAATGCTGAGATCATGACGATAAATGCCAATATTTTTCTAAACCAAAAGGTCCTGGTTTGAACCCGCTTACACTCAAAAATTTTCATTAATTAACCTTCTTCAATCTTAATGCGGCCGACTTCATTATTTTGTTTCAGCTTGATCCAGAGCAGCGACATCAAAATAACGGCGATTAATGGTATCACACCCAGATTAACAATTTGCCAGCCATAATTGTGTTGTAAATAGCCGGCTGTTAAGGCTGCCAGGGTGACGGCTGCAAACACGCTAAAATCATTGAAGGCCTGGGCCTTGGCTTTTTCACTTTCTTCATAGGCATAGGTCAGTAAATCGGTTGCGCCGATAAATAAAAAATTCCAGCCGATTCCAAGGCACAACAATGCAAACCAGTAATGCCAGAGCGATATACCGAGCAAGTTACCGGCCACCGCCATCATTAATAGAAGAGTGCCTGTGAGCATTATATTCACCACGCCGTATCGGCTTATTAAGCTGCCGGTAAAAAACGAGGGCGCAAACATTCCCAGCACATGCCACTGTATAACAAACGCCGTATCATTGAGGCTGTGATGGTGACTCATCGCCAAGGGTGTTGCCGTCATCACCAGCGACATCACCGCATAACCCAGCATGCCGCCAATCACGGCGACGATAAAGACCGGTTGTTTTATGATCACTGACAGCGGCCTTGATAAGCTTGTTTCTTTGATGTCGGCGATTCTTCGGGGTAAATCAGTAAAACTGAGAATAATAAAGGTCAGTACATATAACAGACATATAATCGCATAACTGCCTGCAAACTCGGCATTTGCTACAGAGTCATGTGTCCAGCTGGCAATATTAGGCCCCAGGATAGCGGCCACGACACCACCGGCCATGACATAAGAAATGGCCCGGCTTTTTAAAGTCGCGCTGACCACATCAACAGCCGCAAAACGGTAATAGTTTCCAAAGCCGTTAAACATACCAATCAACACCGCTCCCAGACAGAACAACCAGAAGTCCGCCTGAAAAATAGCAAAGGTTGCTATCAAACCACCGATCAAACCTATCATGCTGCCGAGTAAGAATCCGCCACGGCGGCCAAGTTTATCCATCAGCAATGATGCCGGAATGCTCGCCAGCATCGTCGCTAAGAACTGCAGTGCCAGAGGCAGTGTCGCCAGCGAAGCGTCTTTAGCCAACATAACACCGACCAGAGCCGATGTTGTTACCAATAAGGCATTGTTTGTCATCATTAATGACTGACAACTGGCCAGTAACCATATATTTTTATTCATAGTCCCTGATATTAGCTATTTGAATTAAGTAAACCTTAAGCTTTGTTCTTTATAACTTAACTACCTACTGTTAATTATAGGCATAACCATTATGGCTAATAAAGAAACAGCCCTATCATACACAGAAGACCTTGAGAGTCACTTATTCTCACTCTACCCTGAGCTGCAGAAAATTGAGCCGCAATGCTGGTTTAAATTGATTTCGCAAAGCCTGTTCTTTCATGCACCGCCTCAGGCAATCTTGCATACGCTGCCCGGACCCTACAATCATTTTTTGTTGCTCATTGAAGGCAGTAGCCGTGTTTTTCAAAGCGATGAGAATAAACGTGAAGTCACTTTTTATCGTAACCACCCCGGTGATATTTGCCCGCATAACCTCGACACTTTATTTAATGCACAACAGTCTGATGCTTATGTTCAGGCCGATACCGCAATCCATGCGCTGCAAGTTTCTTCAAAAGCCTTTCATCTGGCATTACAGGAGTCGGATATTTTCAGGCGCTTTATATTCTCGCGCATGAGTTCACGCTTTAATGAATTAACAAGCACGTTAGAAAGTACTGTTTTTAAAAATCTCGATTCTCGTTTATGTCTGTTATTAAACAAATTATTTAAACAGTCGGTTAATAACAGCCTGAGCATTACCCACCAGCAACTGGCCAACGAGATAGGTACGACACGGGAAGTTGTCAGCCGGAGTTTAAAAACACTGGAAAAGAAAGGTTACATAAAAATGAATCGTGGCCAGTTGATCATGATGTCAGAAGACAAGCTGACACCGTTATAGCCATCATGCTTTCTTTAAGGTCTGATTAAGCGCACTCAGTTACCCGATCTGGTAAAAAAAACCCTCCCTGTTATTCCGCAGGCTTTATCAGCCGTGCTCAGGCTTTTCTTTCGCTGCACCGCAATACTCACCGGTGTCAGTCTTTCACTTCGAGCCTAGGGTGTATAACTTGCTAAAAAGGCGAATAATGTGCTGGTACTGACATCTGCTAATGTGAAACCGGCTTGCACGCCATTGTCTACAATATCGCTATCTAATGTGAAAATAGCCCAGGCATAGCCACCAGCAGCCAGATTACCGCCATTAAAATTAAGCCCCGAAACCGGCGTTATTAAATCAGTGCCGCCATTAACAATATGATATGAAAAAATCTTAAAATTGCGATTGGATACGTTCTGCATAGTAACGCCAAAAGAACTGCCCGCTAAATACTGCCCATTGCTGTACAGCGATTCTGAAAAAGCTGTTCGTGTTAACACATTGGCAAAGTTATCGGTGGCGTAAATATTAGTAGTGCTCTCAAAACTGCTGCCTTGCAACTGCGCCTTAACACTAATAAAGCCAATATTTGTAGAAGTGATGGTGAGAGTTGCCACACCACCTACAGTGCCTACTGTTGTAGGCGTATCAATCCCATTATCAGTTACCGTAAAGTCTATCAAGGTGCCATCGGCAATCACACCACTGGCATCTGCCGGTTGCACCGTCACACTAACCACTGAGCTGTCGACGTTGTTATTCAATATTACGTTTGGCGAGGCATGCGCACTAATGCCGATCGGTTCATCGGGCCGCAATTGCACTGTTAGGCTTAAAGCCGAACTGTTGATAGTGTTTAGCGTAGCGGTGATGTCTGAGACACCCGCGCTGTAACCGAACGCTCCACCTTTGTTCTCGCTAACATTGCTGATAACGGCAACCGCATTATCACTGCTCTGCCAGGTCACGTCTTTTGTAATGTCCTGAGTGCTGGCGTCTGAATAGGTGCCTGTCGCGGTAATGGCTAGTGCTTCACCTACCACTATCTGTGTTTTAGCCGCTGTTAATGCGATCGATGACAAGGTGGCTGGTGTCACCGTCAGGCTGCTGTTATCACTTACCCCGCCATGACTTGCACTGATTAAAGTAGATCCGGCATTATGCCCGAACACCACGGCCTTAGTATCCGCATCATTACTTATCGTCGCTGTGGCTGGCGTTGCACTGGCCCAGATCACGTCCTGGCTAATATCCCGGCTTTCACCGTCTGAAAAAAGACCGCTGGCGCTATATTGGAACTGAGTACCTTTTGCGATTGATATAGCTGTCTGCTCGATACTGATGCTGCTGAGTGTTGCTGCATTGACATTCAGGCTGGCAAAGCCAAATACACCTCCGCTTTCGGCGCTAACGGTTACATTACCCGCACTATAAGACTGGATAGTTGACTTCAGATTATTGTCACTGGCAGCAACCGCTAAATTGGAGCTGTTCCAGCTCACCTGCTCGGTGATGTCATTGGTCGAACCATCTGAATAATGCCCGATTGCGCTGTAGCGCTGACTAAAGCCGGTGCTAATGGTTGCCGCATTCGGGAAGATTTCAATACTGTTTAAAACCACGGTTGACACATTGAGCGCTTTATTGCTCAACACCGAACCAAGTTGCGCACTGATGGTGGTATCACCACTCAGCAGTGTGGTGCACAGGCCTTTAGTCGTGGCGCTGTTATCAATCGTTGCAACTGCGGCATTCGATGAAAACCAGGTCACAAAATTGGTGATATCCTGAATAGTATTATCAGTATAAATACCCGTTGCGGTGAACTGCTGAGCCACACCTAAAGGCAGGCTTTGCTTAAGCGGTGTGATTTCAATAGCCATCAGCACAGCTGATGTTACCGTCACGCTCTGCGTCACACTTAAGCCATTATAAATAGCAGTAACAGTCGCTGTTCCGATACCATGACTATCAAGCAAACCATTCGCATCGACACTGACTACTGACAGATCATCGCTCTGCCAGACCGCCTGAGTCGTCACCAGCTGGCTGTCAGAATTACTATAAATCGCTGTTAGCTGTAACTGTTGACTACTGCCTAAGGACAGGCTGGCGTTTAATGCACTCATCTCTAATAGATCGAGAGTGGCGTCGGTTACACTAATCGTCGCGATGCCATTAATGCCATTTAATGAAGCGGCAATTGCTGTACTGCCTACCGATTTAGCGATGAAGGCTCCGGCTGCGTTATTAACGGCTTCAGCAATCAGGCTGTCATCCACATACCAGCTCACTTGCTGTGTTATATCCTGTGTCGAGTTATCACTGTAATAACCGGTGGCCACAAACTGATATTCCACTCCCTCGGCGATCGAAGTGATCGATGGTGTGACACTGATAGAGGTTAAAATAGCTGCCGTCACTGTAATGCTGGCCGCGCTATTCTTGCCGGCTAAGTGCGCACTAATGCTTACCTCGCCCGTAGCCAGACCTGTGACGATACCGCTTGATGATACTTGCGCAATCATCAAATCACTCGATAGCCAGCTCACCTGCTCGGTTATGTCCTGACTGGTCTGATCCGAATAAATACCGGTGGCCTGCAGGCTGACACTGGTACCGTTTGCAATCGAAGACGATGTGGGTGAGACACTGATTGATGATAATGTCGCTGCAGTAACCGTTATGCTAGCAACACCGGTCTGACCACTGAGGCTGGCACTGATCGTTGCGGCACCCTCAAGATTGGCCGTAACCTGACCGCCAGGCGCGACTTCGGCAATTGTCGCCGCACTCGATTGCCAGCTAACCTCAGCGGTTATGTTCTGAGTGCTTAAGTCGGTATATACACCGATTGCCTGCAAGCTGAGATGGCTGCCTTTTGCTATTGCGCTGACGCCCGGGGTCACTGTAATGGCATTCAGAGTTGCCGGGGTTACACTGACAATAGAAACACCGCTTACGCCATCTAAACTGGCACTGATGCTGCTCGCACCAACAGTCAAAGCCGTGACCTTGCCTGCTGGTGTTACCTCTGCAATCACTGGATCTGCCGACTTCCAGTTCACCTCTGCGGTGATATCCTGACTGCTTTGATCAGTGTAAATACCGGTAGCCTGCAAACTGACACTGGTGCCATTGGCAATTGAAACCGAACCTGGTGTCACACTAATCGACACTAAGCTGGCCTCTGTCACCGTAATGGCCGCGATACCGCTAACGCCATCCAGGCTGGCATTAATATCTGCCAGGCCCTGACTGTTTGCCGTCACCACGCCTGCGATTGTGACTTCGGCAATCACATCACTTGTCGATTGCCAGCTGACCTTATCGGTTAAATCCTGCGTGGTCTGGTCAGAATAGTACCCCGTTGCCTGCAGCTTCACGCTGGTGCCTTTGGCAATAGAGACGATCCCCGGTGTCACGCTGATTTCATCTAAGGTCGCACCGGTGACCGTAATAACAGAAGCGCTGCTTATGCCCTGATAACTCGCACTGATGTTCACACTGCCAATAACAAGCGCGGTGACCTCGCCCGTCTGTGTTACTTCTGCCGCTGCACTATCGGATATCCAGCTGACCTTGGTTGTTAAATCCTGTGTGCTCTGGTCCGAATAGTGACCTGTCGCCTGCAGCTTCACGCTGGTGCCTGCTGCCAGTGACTTCACGCCCGGCGTCACACTGATAGAATCTAAGGTCGCCGGCGTCACCGTGACAACCGAAACACTGCTTTTACCCTGATAACTCGCGCTGATGTTTGCCGTGCCGATAGCAAGTGCGGTGACCTCACCCGTCTGCGTTACTTCTGCCGCTGCACTATCGGATATCCAGCTGGCCTGATCGCTTAAATCCTGTGTGCTCTGATCCGAATAATAACCTGTCACCTGCAGCTTCACGCTGGTGCCTGCTGCCAGTGATTTCACGCCCGGGGTAATGCTGATCGAGTCTAAGATCGCCGGCGTGACTGTAATCACAGAATCACCTGTAAAACCACCCATGCTCGCACTGATATTAGCCGTGCCGATAGCAAGCGCGGTGACCTCACCCGTTTGCGTTACTTCTGCCGCTGCACTATCAGATATCCAGCTGACCTTATCAGTTAAGTTCTGAGTACTTTGATCGCTATATATACCAGTAGCAGCTAATACAGCACTGGTGCCGTTAGCCAGAGAAACGGTTCCCGGCGTCACACTAATGCCATTTAATGTCGCTGCTGTGATGGTGATTACTGAAGTGCCGTTTATGCCCCCCAGGCTAGCGCTAATATTTGCACTGCCAATAGCAAGGGCGGTAACCCTGCCTAACGGAGTGACTTCTGCAGCCACATTATCCGATTGCCAGCTAACCTTAGTGGTTAGATCCTGCGTAGTCTGGTCTGAATAAATACCAGTTGCCTGTAAAACAACATCGGTTCCTGCTGCGACAGAAACCACGCCCGGCGTGACACTGATCGAGCTTAAGGTGGCAGGTGTGACCGTAATGGCCGATACACTGCTCTGGCCACCTAAGCTCGCTGTGATATCGGCGGGCCCTATGCTATTAGCGGTAACCAGGCCAGCCTGAGTCACTTCAGCTATCGCATCGTTGGTCGATTGCCAGCTCACCTGATCGGTTAAATCCTGCGTGCTCTGATCAGAATAGTGACCTGTCGCCTGCAGCTTTGTGCTGGTACCTGCTGCCAGCGCTACCACGCCCGGGGTCACGCTAATTGCATCTAAGGTCGCTTCGGTAACCGTAATTGCGGAAACAGCTATAAAACCCTCTAAGCTCGCACTGATATTAGCCGTGCCGATAGCAAGCGCGGTGACCTCACCCGTCTGCGTTACTTCTGCCGCTGCACTATCGGATATCCAGCTGACCTTGGCGCTTAAATCCTGGGTGCTTTGATCGGTGTAAATGCCGGTCGCGACCAGTACCTCACTGGTGCCATTAGCCAGAGACACCAGACCTGGCGTTACGCTAATGCCATTTAAAACGGCTGCTGTCACCGTGATCAATGAAGAACTACTGAAGCCATCAATGCTGGCGGTGACACTGCTGCTTCCGATGCTCAGGCCAGTCACCAAACCAGAGGCCGAAACATTAGCTATATCATTATTGGACAACCAGCTGACCTGATCGGTTAAGTCCTGAGTGCTCTGATCGGTATAAACACCGGTTGCAATCAGTGCCTTGCTGGTACCACTGGCAATCGAGACAACGCCGGGGGTCACGCTAATGCTGCTTAAAGTGGCATCTGTAACAGTGATAATGGCGGCATTACTGCTAACACCTCCAATACTGGCGCTAATACTGGCGCTACCTAAACTAAAGCCTGTCACCAGTCCCGAGACGGAGACATCAGCGATTGCAGGACTACTCGACGACCAGTTTGCCTGATGGCTTAAGTTCTGGGTCGTCTGGTCTGAATAAACACCGGTCGCGATCAAAGCTACATTGGTGCCATTAGCTATCGACTTCACACCCGGGGTCACACTCATCGATACCAATATGGCATCCGTCACTTCAACCTGCGATGTGCCTGTAATGCTACCGGAGCTCGCACTAATCGTGGCCGTGCCGATGCTTTTAGCTGTCACCAGACCAGTAACGACATCCGCATTAGGCGAATTAGACTGCCAGTTCACAGTATCGGTTAAATCCTGCGTTGTGTTATCGGTATAGATACCCGTTGCAATTAACGCCACGCTGGTGCCATTGGCTATCGAAGGTTTGCCGGGTGTGACGCTTATCAGTGTTAACTCGGCTTCGGTCACTGTCACCGTTGAGGCACCACTAATACCACCCAGGCTGGCACTGACGCTGCTGCTACCCGTGTTTATCCCTGTGACCAGACCCGATGCGCTGACTCTAACTTTTAGACTGTCATTTGACTGCCAGCTGACCTGACTTGTCAGGTTCTGAGTGCTTTGATCTGAATAGACACCGCTTGCCTGTAAAGCAATGCTGGTGCCTTTAGCAATGGATGCCGCAACTGGGGTGACGTTAATCGAGACTAATACAGCCGAAGTAACGGTGACTGATGAGCTGCTAATGAAATCACCCATACTGGCACTGATATCAACCAGGCCCTGGCTGTTAGCTGACAGCTGCCCTTGTGTATTAACAGTGGCTATCGCTGCATTTGACGACAACCAGCTGACATCGCTACTGATGTCCTGAGAGGTTTGGTCCGAGTAGGTGCCGGTGGCCGTTAGCGCGAGACTTGTGCCATTAGCGATGGAGACCGTACCGGGGGAGACTACAAGCGACACTAAGGTGGCTGAGGTAATGGTAATCGAGGTCGTATTACTCACCCCGTCAAGACTGGCGCTAATATCGGCCACGCCCTGACTATTACCGCTCAGTTGGCCTGACGCACTGATATCGGCAACAGCGCTATCACTCGACAGCCAGCTAACATCACTGCTGATATCCTGTGTACTTTGGTCAGAATAAGTACCGGTTGCCTGCAGGCTAACACTGGTGCCGCTGGCGATGGACACCTCTGCCGGCGTGATACTGATAGAATCTAATGTCGGTGTAGATGGGCCGGATGAACCTGAACTGCCGCAGGCGCTCAGAAATAATAACCCGATTAGCGCCAGACTAGAGTGGGTTTTATATGTAAAAAATGCCGATAGAAATTTCATCCTGAACTAACCTGCTACAACGATTAAAGCTTGTTACAAAAATGTAAAAACCACATTTAATCTCAAGTATAGGGAAATCAAAAACCAAATCACAGGCTTCTTTTTTAAGCTGTAAAATTCTTCAACGCTTTAAAAAAGGCTATAAGTTAAATCAATAACTTATATTTCAAGTTAATTTCATTTAGCTCGTCAATAACGGTCAGGCTCCTGTTTATGCGCCAAACGCCGGCGCAATGATAATTTATAAAGCTCCGATACAAATAACAGTGACAACGCCAGCATGAAATAGCTAAACCATTGATCGACGCTCACCGGCTGTAACTTAAGCACATCACTCAAGGTCGTCAGCTGCATAGCGGCCACCTGCAATACCTGAGCACCGACCACACTGAGCAAAACAAACATATTTCGCAGCGGATTTTGCAACAACACCGATTGTGTCTCTGAGCGGGAGTTAAAGACATGGATGTTTTCAAACATAACCATTAGTAACAAGGTCCCGTTTCTGGCCGCCTCAACAGTCATGCCTGTATTCAACAAATAATAAAAGCTGATAAACGATACTAAGCCCATGACTATAGCGGCCAGCACTACCCGCTCTATCATAAGCCGGTTAAAAATGGATTCTTCTGGTTTTCTCGGCGGTTTTGTCAGTTCATCACCTTCCCCTGGTTCAAATGCGAGTGCCACATCCTGAATGCCATTTGTCACCAGGTTGAGCCACAATAGCTGCACCGCTGTCAGCGGAATCGGTAAGCCAAACAATAACGCAAGAAAAAATAAAATGATTTCACCGGCACCGGTTGATATCAACAAGTGAATCACTTTGCGCACATTGCTATAGGCTATACGGCCTTCTTCTATACCTGCCACAATTGATGCAAAATTGTCATCCGTTAAGATAATATCAGCAGTCTCGCGTGCCACCGCTGTACCGGCTTTGCCCATGGCAACACCGACATGCGCCGCCCGTAATGCCGGTGCATCATTGGCGCCGTCGCCGGTCATCGCAACAAAATGGCCGCTCTGTTGTAAACCGGTGACAATATCCAGTTTCTGGTGCGGTTCCAGTCGTGCATAGACACTTTTATCTTTAATTAGCTCAATCTGCTGATCAGCTTGAGTGGTCAATAGCAGCAGATCTTTTGCTGTCATTATCTGATCAATGCTTTGTGCCAGACCTAATTGTTTTGCAATCGCAAAAGCGGTTGTCGGGTGATCACCGGTTAACATGGCCACTTTAATGCCTGCCTGATGACATGATTCTATCGCGGCAATTGATTCTGTTCTTAACGGATCTATCATGCCCACTAAACCCAGAAAATTAAGCCCCTGCAGATCGTTTTCATGCAGTTCATTATTAATCAGTGGTGAAATCACTGCACTGGCGCCCGCCAATACCCGGTAGCCCTGTTGTGCCATCTGCTGGGCCTGGTTGAATATCAACTCAGGTTCAATATGCTGCATACCGTTTGCTGTGTTCATCGAGCGGCACATTGCAACAACGCTTTCAACCGCGCCTTTGACAAACACATGGCTGGCATAATCATGCTGGTGCAATGACGCGCTGTAACGAATAGATGACTCAAAAGGAATCTGTGCCACAGGCTGCCAGCTTTGAATCAGGCGCTCTCTTTGCAGGCCCAGATTATGTGCCAGCACCAGTAAAGCCACATCAACACTGTCGCCATGAGATATCCAGTCGCCGTCACGCTGACCTAAGAAGGCTTCATTGGCCATTGCACAGGCCATCGCTAACTGCGCCAGCATTTCGCTTTGTTGTTGTGAGATGGTACTCGCGATTAATTCACCTGAGTCGGTGTTGATCACCCCCGGGCTGGGCAATATAAAAACAGGCTCTGCGGGCAAGCCAACAGACTCAACGCTGATTTCATTGCGCGTTAAAGTGCCTGTCTTGTCTGTCGCAATGAAGGTTGCCGAACCTAAGGCTTCCACCGCGACAAGGTTTCTGGCGATCACATTACGCTTCGCCATACGCCGTACTGAGATGGCCAATGCAATCGTAATCGCCACGGGAAGGCCTTCAGGAATGGCCGCAACCGCGAGCGCGGCGGCCAGCAATAAGACTTCGAACCATGGCATCCCCTGATACAAGACCACCAGAGCAATCAGTACAGTGACGCTTCCCATCAGCCAGGTTAGTTTCAAACTAAAACGTTCCATGCGTAACAGCAAAGGCGGTTTTGCTTTTTTACTTTGCATCACATCTTTTGCGATTTTACCCAGCTCTGAATCCAGTGCCGTGGCGCTAACCACACCCGTCGCCCTGCCATGAACCACCAGAGTGCCTGAAAACACCATGTTTAAACGGTCGGCCACTACGGTTTCAGCAGCAAAAACCTTTTCTGCATTTTTTTCAACGGCTATTGATTCGCCCGATAAAAGCGACTCATCAATTCTTAGCACCTGGCCATTTATCAGGCGCAGGTCGGCAGGCACCATGTCGCCGGATTCAAGCATGACGATATCACCCGGCACCAGCTCTTCAGCATTGATTTCATAGGCCTCGCCGGCTCTTAACACCCGGGCCTGGTTTGATACCAGAAGATGCAGGGATGCCGCACCGCGTTCAGCTGAAATTTCCTGAGCCGCACCGATAACGGCATTTAAAAATAAAACCACAAATATAAAAATACCATCCGTGTATTCGCCGATGGCAAATGAAACTAAAGCAGCCAGTAAAAGCACGTAAATTAATGAACCAAGGAACTGCCTGAAAAACACTTTTATATAGTTACTGCGTGCAGCCGGTGGCAGTCTGTTTAAACCATATTTTAGCAGTCGTTTTTTTGCATCATCATGCTCAAGGCCGTTGACTGAAGAGCCTAACTCTCTCAGCACGGCCTCTGCTTTGACACAATGAAAACACACTGCCATCGTTCATCCCTTATTCAATGTACTGATGTTTCTAATAAAGTGGCTACCTGCCTGTAACAACTCTACTTTAAACCGATACCCGTATTGAGTAAAATTCCTACACTTTTTTGTTGCCGGACATTATTTTTATCTTCTGTTTCATTGACCAGCTTCAGGCTATTGAATAATTTGAGACTAGTTCAATAACGCCGGCATACTATAAAATGAATTTGTATTTTTATTATTAATGGTCGCTTTTAAACGTTTTTAAGCTGGCTCAGTCCAATGCGCCCTCGGGCATTGCCTGAAATGACGGAATATCTTTTGAAGGTTCATGCCATGCCGCTTTTGAGTCAACATTTGCATGGGCAATGGCTCGTGCATTATGCTCGCTGTCAACACTTGATAACGCAACACTTAAATACAGACTTTTGTCCGGTGCATAATTCATCAGCCTTGAACCACACACTGAACAAAAAGCTCTGATACCACCATGGCCTGAGTATTCTTTTAGCTGCTGCTCTCCTCTGATAAATTTTAAACTCTTGCCTTTAGCGAACGCCTGGGTTGCAAAAGCCGCACCATGCGATTTTCTACACTGTGAACAGTGGCAGTTAAACACTTTTTCAAATAAAGCTTCAACTTCATATTCGATGGCGCCACACAAACAGCTTCCTTTAATCATGTGTTAATCCTTTTTATAAATTGACTTCGATAAATGACCGCATATAACGGCTTTTAAAAAACAACGCTGGTGTTTACTTTTTATCAGACCAGACAGCAAATTCATTGCCACTGGGTTCAGTAAAATGAAATCGCTGACCGCCTGGAAAAGAAAATATATCCTGTACGATAATGCCTCCAGCCTGTTTTATTTTGTTTAACGTTGCGTTTAAGTCATCACTATAAAAAACGATCAGTGCTGAGCCTTTTGCAGCATCGGCATTTAAGTCTGCCTTGTAAAAGCCACCATCAAGCCCCTGATTATCGAATGCTGTATATTCATCACCGAAATCTGTAAATGTCCAGCCAAAGGCTTTGCTAAAAAAGTCTTTTGTTTTTGCAAGGTCTCTGGCAGCATATTCAACGTAATTGATTTTTTCGTGTCTATTCATTGGAAAGTCCTTTTTTTTAAATCAGTTAATAAGCAAATGTTTTAACATTTTTTTATTCCGCTAAAGATTATTGATGCCGCTTTTTGTGTCTTCGGGTGTATTGGCTCATCGATATGCAGTAGTTTCATCCCGTTGTTCAGATACAACAATTTCCATGCCTTCAGGCTACGACAATACCACGGTGCTGGCTGACTGAAGTGCTCATTAAAACCGGCCCATGATCCTTGTCGCCAGCCATCGTTATAATCACCATCCGCCAAACCGACTTGCGGATGTAGGGTTTGCACTATGAACGCACCGCCTTTATTTAGCAATGAAGGCACTTGTGCAAAAAGATGTGTAACTGAGTCGTCTCCTAAAAGAGAAAAATTACAAACAACCACGTCAAAGCTTTCTTTTAGCCTGTCCTGAGTTATCGCTTTATAGCTTAAGCATTTAAACCTGCCAACAGCCTCTTTCTGTGCTGCTGCTATTAACTCTGGCACCGCATCCAAGCCCAGCGCCTTTATACCCGTCTTCTCCAACTCACGCACTAACCAGCCCTCACCACATCCTGCATCAAGTACCGTTGCCGGCTGCCGGCTAGTGATTGCGTTGACAATGGCTTTATTGGTCACCAGTAAACGGCTTTCTATCTCATCTTCTCGTATTGCCTTTATCCAGCATCGGGCATTGGTTTTCCACGAGTCTATAATCTCCTCATCATTAAAGTGAGTCATCAATCTTTCCCTGTATCATCAGATATCCGTTACCATATAAATGCACTCGTCGTTTTACCTAATACGTTTCCTGCAAATGCCAGCTTAGCCGGCGTGTTGGTACAGCCATAACAAACATGCAGCGGCATTAAATGTTCTTCACTGGGGTGGCAGTATCTTGCAAACGGTGCATTACTCCATGACAGCAAATCCTGCTTCCGCTGGCTTTCTGTTATTTTATCGTTTGTACAAACGTCTCTTAACCAGTGCTCAAATGCCAGGTTTTTTTCATCCGCCTCTGCATTGCCAGGGTGAAAAAATGCTGCCATATTGTGAAAGCTAAAACCTGAGCCCAATATCAGTATATTGTCATCTCTCAGTGATGATAAGGCTTTGCCGATATCGATATGCTTTTGTGGGTCAAGCTCATTTAATAACGATATTTGCACACAGGGTATCTGCGCAGCTGGAAACATAATTTTTAACGGCACAAAGACGCCGTGATCAAAACCACGCTGATTATCTAATCTGACGTCAATGCCACTACTTGTCAGTAATGCGGCCATTTTTGCAGCCAGCTGTGGACTTCCTTTTGCGGCATATTCGATCTCATAGGCCTTATCGGGAAAGCCACTATAATCGTAAAGCAAAGGCGGCTTCTCTGCGCCTGTGATCGTCACCGTTGTTTCTTGCCAGTGCGCGCTAATCACCACTATGGCCGATGGCCGGACCAGTTTGCGCGAGATAGCCTTTAGAAAAGCGACCATTTCTTCGTGAGCCTTATCCGCCAGCAAAGGCAAAGGACCACCGCCGTGTGGTATGAACAGAACCGGGCTTTGTACAGGCTTCATCATCGTTAATATTCTACCCGATTAGGTTATCCGGTAAGCAATGATGACCCACATTGTCCAGAGTATAAGACTGCTAATAAGGTATGCATAAAAGCGGTGCATCACCTGATTGTAGGTAATATGAATAATGCTGTGCAGGTATCTAAACACTACATATAAAGCAGCCAGAATCAGCATCAGCTGATCGGCTGTCCGGGTTATATATAGTGTGATTATTGCCAGATAAAACAATACCGGCATTTCAAACTGATTACTGAAGTTATCTGATACGGCGGCGACAGATTTGAGCAGTCTGGCTGCATCTGCTGAATTGCATAACGCTTGCGCGTTAATATTTTTTTTTCTCATCTCGGCTATTCTGGTTTGATACATCACCAGCCAGACAATGGCTGTTAATAAAACCTGAGCAAGCAGAGGTAATAATATAAGCTGCGTGAGACTCATTAGACGGGCTCCATTAATTCTAATGACTTTATTTGGCAATGCTAATTGTGGTTGCCAGTGATCTGTTGGCTATTATTTTTTTAGTATAACGTCTCATTTATATGAGCCAACATATCATAACTATTTTTAAGCTTGCCGACATCAAAATACAGTTATGCCCTTATTCTTTGGCCACTTTTCATAACCAAAGATCTCTTCAGAACAGTCCATGTATTGGCTTTACTTAAACACGTTGTTGAATGCAGTTCGTCACTGTGCATATTTTACAGGTCATGATACAGGTTCAGAGCTGAAACGGGTAATGCCGGGCATTGAAAAAGCAGCCTAAGTTTAGAGCTGTTTTTGATATACACAAACGCCTTATTTACCGATACAAAAACTACTAAATATTCTGCCCAGCAAGTCATCACTGGAAAATTCGCCGGTGATTTCGGCTAACGCATTTTGAGCTGTTTTCAGTTCTTCGGCGATGAGCTCTCCGGCCTGGATGGTTTTCAGGTTTTGTTGCGCGGCCATAATGCTTTGCCGGGCTGTGTCGAGTGCGGTTAAATGGCGGCGACGCGCCATGAATTGACCTTCTGTTGATTGTTCGAAGCCCATGCATTGTTTGAGGTGTGTCTTTAACAGATCGATGCCTTCGCCGGTTTTGGCCGATAAGGCTATTTGGGTTGCTTTATCGTCTTGCGTAATGCCGGCAATCTCACCACTGATATCAATCTTATTGTAAATTCTTGTTATTTCGATACTTTTAGGCAGGTTTTCGATGAGTTTGTCATCATTTGACTGCTGTTGATCAACGACCAGTAAAATTCTGTCCGCTTTTTCGATTTCTAACCAGGCCCGACGCACACCTTCTTGTTCTACCGGGTCGTCTGTCTCTCGCAAGCCTGCGGTATCAATCACATGCAACGGCATGCCATCAATCTGGATATGCTCACGCAATACGTCACGGGTCGTGCCTTCGATGTGAGTAACTATCGCAGATTCACGCCCGGATAAGGCATTCAGCAAACTCGATTTGCCGGCATTGGGGCGCCCGGCGATGACCACGGTCATGCCTTCGCGCAAAAGGCTGCCCTGGCGAGCTGATGCCAAAACCTGGTCAATGCTATTCATCAGGCTGTCTAGCTCATCGCTAACATGCGCATCGGCTAAAAAATCGATTTCTTCTTCCGGAAAATCCAGTGCGGCTTCTACGTAGATCCTAAGCTGTATCAATTGCTCGAGTAGATCGGTAATCAGCGTAGAAAACTCACCCTGCATTGAACGCACTGCGGCTCGCGCTGCTTCTGTACTGTCGGCCTCAATTAAATCGGCGATAGCCTCGGCTTGTGCCAGATCAATTTTATCATTTAAAAAAGCGCGTTCTGAGAATTCTCCGGCATGGGCAATGCGTGCACCCAGCTCACAAACTCGGCTCAAAAGCATATCCATAACGACCGGGCCACCATGACCCTGCAGTTCTATGACATCTTCGCCTGTAAAAGAGTGTGGCGTCTTAAAATACAATGCGATACCGCGATCAATCACCTCATGATTGCGGTCATAAAAAGGGCAATAATCGGCATTGCGTGGCGTTGGTGTTTTTTTGAGTATTTTATCGGCAATTTCGAGGCATTTAGGCCCCGATATTCTGACGATACCTACCCCACCACGGCCTGTAGGGGTCGCGATGGCGGCTATGGTATCAGTAGATTCCATCAGTGACGGGCTTTCGAATTGTGCTGCTACTTATCTGCGCCCGCTTCAATGCGCTTGGTAATAATATATTGTTGGGTAATCGATAATATGTTGTTGACTACCCAGTACAGAACCAGACCCGAAGGGAAGAAGGCAAAGAACACGGTGAAAATAATCGGCATGAACTGGAATACTTTCTTTTGAATAGGATCCATTGGTGCAGGGTTTAATTTAAACTGCACAAACATTGAGATACCCATCAGCAATGGCAAGATGAAGAACGGGTCTTTTTCTGACAGGTTATCCAGCCACAGCATAAACGGTGCATTACGCATTTCGACACTTTCTAGCAGTACCCAATATAACGCGATAAAGACCGGAATTTGCACTAACATCGGGAAACAACCACCAAGCGGGTTAATTTTCTCTGTTTTGTACATTTCCATCATGGCTTTGCTCATGGCCTGGCGGTCATCACCAAATCGCTCTTTCAGTGATTTAAGACGCGGTCCAAGTTTGCGCATTTTAGCCATTGAGCGGTAACTGGCTTCTGATAATTTATAAAAAATCAGTTTTACGGTAATGGTCAGGAAGATGATAGCCCAGCCCCAGTTACCAAAGAAATCAAAGAAGAATTCCAGCAACCAGAACAAAGGTTTGGCGATAATCGTCAGAAAGCCATAATCGACGGTTAATTCCAGACCCGGTGCAATCGCTTCGAGCTGGTGCTGTAATTTAGGTCCCACCACCAACTTGCGACTAAACTCACCTGTTTCACCTGCTTTGATATTCAGTGCGGAAGAACGCAAACCCAACATGTAGCGGTTATCACCGGTTTGCTTGGCATAATAGAAGTTATTTTCTTCTGCATCCGGTACCCAGGACGCAAGGAAATAATGCTGGATCATCGCTACCCAGCCGGCTTTGAAGGTAGCTGAAGAATCTATATCAAGACTCTTGTTTGCCATGTCAGAAAAATCAACTTTTGAATATTTGACTTCTTCGTTATAAATAACGCCACCGGTATAGGTGTAGATGAACTGGTTATCTTTGGACTGCGGCTCTGCCATGATTAACTGGCTGTACTGGCTACCATTCCAGTCAGACGCTGGTGTGATTTTATGGCTAACAGCAATCTCATAACTGCCCCGTTTGAAGCTGATGCTTTTCACAAAACGGTCGCCTTGTTCAGACTGCCAGAACAAATTGACTACAATTTCATCCTGCCCGTCTTCTAAGCTGTAACGACTTTGCTCCGCATGATAAAGCGTATGATGTGACGGTGCCTTTGATGCGGCAGATACCAAACCCGATTGTGCTATCGAAAACTTATCAAATTCCCCACCCATTAACAGGAACGGTTCATCTGAATCGGCATCTTGTGGGTAATCAATCAGTTTGACCACGCTGAAGTCACCGCCGCGCGTATCAATCTCTACTATTAACTTATCCGTAGTAACAGTCACCCGTTGTTGCTCGGCTTTGGCTGCTAATGCTGACATCTCGGGCATGCCTTTGCTGTCCGGCATTGGCATGGCTGCTGGCATATCATCGGCAACAGGCTTGGCGGCGCCCGGTACATCACTCGCTATTGTTGAAGCGTCTTTTGCAGTGGATTGATTGCTGATGGCCTGTTCTGGCTGTGGGCCATAATCTTGCTGCCAGCTGCCCCATAATAAAAACAACAACATGGCCAGAGAGATATATAAAAGTGTGCGTTGATTTTCCATCAGTCTGATTCTTCTTTTGTCTGCAAATAACTGTTAAAACAGTTTTATAGTGAATTAATGTTTGTGCTTACAGCTGTGTTTATGCTCCGGTACCGGATCATAACCCCCTTCATGCCAGGGGTGACAACTAAACAAACGTTTTGTGGCTAACCAGCTACCTCGCAAAATACCATGATTTTGCAATGCTTCGATAGCATAACTTGAGCAGCTGGGCGTAAAACGACAATGCTGTCCCAATACTGGACTCAGCACAATCTGATAAGCACGAATGATATATATAAAGAGTCTACGCATCATCAGCTACCCCGGGTTCGGTCTTGCTTAACTTGTTCCACAGTTTATTAAACGATGCGTTCAATTCTTTATTGCCTGCTTTTACGGCACTGGGCCTGGCCAGGACAACAAAATCGGCATACTGCAGTTGAAGACGTTTTAAGCGAAAGGTTTCTCTAGCCAGGCGTTTGATACGGTTTCGCTCAACAGCATGTTTTGATACTTTTTTTGATATTGCCAGCCCTAACCGAGGTTGATTAAGGTCATTTGCGGTGTAGAAAACCGTCAAATGGCGGTCACTCGCTTTTTTCGCAGCATTAAACACACGTTTAAACTCTGCAGGCTTTAAGAGCTTTGCGCACTTGGGAAAGTGCGCATTAGCGGTCATCAATATCTCTAACTATTATAAAGATATTAAGCCGTTAAGCGCTTACGGCCTTTTGCACGTCTCGCTTTTACTACAGCACGACCACCTTTAGTTGCCATGCGAGCGCGATAACCATGTGTACGAGCACGTTTAATACGGCTAGGTTGAAATGTTCTTTTCATATCACTGATATCCAGATAGAGCTATAAAATCGAACCGCGGATTTTACTTGCTCCAGCTAGTAAATGCAAAGCTTTATTGGTGCTTTTAACTTATCCACAATATATCAAAAATACGCATGATATCTGTGGATAACTTTCCCCCGGAAGGCTAAAATAGCGGCCTGATCTTTTTAGGCTGGCGATGCCATGACAGCTTATTCTCTTTCTCTTATAAGATCATTTTCATTTTTTACAGATCACACTGTAATGCTTCTTGTTTGTCATCACTAATGATTTCAGCTTGGAGCTTTTGGGGGAACATCCACATTGTCCGACACTATCTGGCTTGCGTGTTTACAGGCACTTGAAGACACGCTGACCGAGCAACAACTCAATACCTGGATTCGTCCATTACATGCCATTGAAGAGAATAATGGCCTGAGCTTGCTGGCGCCTAACCAGTTTGTTTTAAACTGGGTTAAAGGTAATTACTTTACGCAGATACAAACCATTGTGAAAAAAGTTACTGAATCTGAGGATTTTTTGGTTAATTTAGCCATAGGCAGCCAAAAAAAATCCGCTATAAAACGTGAATTTAACAGGGATTTGCCCGATAGCCTGGCAGAGAAATTACAACAGGTCACACGCACACAGATCACTGAGTCTAATCTCGATATCCCTGCAGCAGGCTTCGTTTCTAATCTCAATCCGAATTATACCTTTGAACAATTTGTTGAAGGCAAATCTAACCAGTTAGCCTGTGCGGCTGCCAAGCAGGTCGCGGAAACGCCCGGACAGGCTTATAACCCTTTTTTCATCTATGGCGGTGTAGGTCTGGGTAAAACCCATTTAATGCACGCAATAGGTAACCAGATTTTAGAAACTAACCCTAACGCTAAAGTGGCCTATCTGCACTCTGAGCGTTTTGTCTCTCATATGATTAAAGCGTTGCAACATAAAATGATCGATGAGTTTAAGCAGTATTATCGTTCACTGGACGCATTGTTAATCGATGATATACAGTTCTTTGCCCGTAAGAACTCTTCACAAGAAGAATTTTTTCATACCTTCAATACTCTGCTTGAAGGCAACCGGCAGATTATTTTAACCTGTGACCGTTACCCAAAAGAGATTGATGGCCTGGAAGACCGCCTTAAGTCCCGTTTTGGTTGGGGATTAACACAGGCTATAGAACCCCCCGAACTGGAAACACGAGTTGCTATCTTGCACAAAAAGGCAGAAGAACATGGCCTTGTGATCCCGGACGATACGGCTTTTTTCATCGCTAAGCGCATCCGTTCTAATATTCGTGAACTTGAAGGGGCTTTGCGCCGAGTCAGCGCAACGGCCCGTTTTACCGGCAGCTCAATTAATATCGAATTTGCAAAAGAAGCATTAAAAGACCTGATTGCACAACACGATAAACAGGTCACCATTGAAAACATTCAAAAGACCGTGGCGGAGTATTTTAAAATCCGTATTTCAGATTTATTATCCAACCGTCGCAGCCGCTCCATTACACGACCTCGACAAATGGCCATGGCGTTATCAAAAGAATTAACGAACCACAGTTTGCCGGAAATAGGCGCCGCTTTTGGTGGCCGCGATCATACAACGGTTATTCATGCCTGTAAGAAAGTGGTCGAGCTCAGAGAATCGGATATGCGCATAGATGAAGACTATAAAAACCTTTACCGCATATTAAGTACCTAAGCGTTTAAAAAAAGCCATCCGTACTACTTCAGCAGAAGGCTTCGGGATATAATGTGATTTGCTTGTGGATAAACGCTTAACGAAGACGGTATAAAATGATGACTTAAAGTTATCCACATGTTGTTTGCATTATACTCGCAACTTAATGGCACTTTATTAGACTGATATTTGCACGCTAAGCGACTGAGATATAACACAAATTCTGAGTTATCCCCGAATTTAAGGGATACTTATTACTACTACTATTTTTATATAAAAAAACAAATTATATTAATAAGGTAAGCTATGAAACTTTCAATTCAAAGGGACGACCTCTTAAAACCCCTGCAACAAATAATTGGTGCTGTCGAAAAAAGACAAACAATGCCTGCGTTGTCTAATGTATTAATCCAATGCAATTCACAAGATTTGTCTTTAACAGCCACTGACCTGGAAATTGAATTGGTTTCAAAAATCAGTGTGATGAGCGATGAAGCAGGTGAAACCACATTGCCCGCTAAAAAGCTGCTGGATATCTGCAAATCATTATCGGATGACGCGCAACTGACGATCACTCTGGACAAAGACAAAGCTATCGTTAAATCAGGCCGCAGTCGTTTCTCATTGGCAACATTACCTGCGTCAGACTTCCCTTCTCTTGAAGAGCTTACTGCTACGGTCAGCTTTAGCATTACCCAAAGCCAGTTTAAAACCGTGATTGAAAAAACAGCCTTTGCCATGGCGCAGCAGGATGTTCGTTATTACCTGAATGGTTTGTTATTTGACCTCAATGCTGAAGGTATTCGCTCAATTGCAACCGATGGCCACAGACTGTCATACAGTGAACAACTGGCCAGATTGAATATTTCAGAAAACATGCAAGTCATCATTCCCCGAAAAGGTATCTTAGAACTCAGCCGGTTGCTGCAACATAATGATGAAAATGTCGACATCAGCATTGCTAAAAACCATATACGGGTCACTATCAACAATATTACCTTTACCTCCAAGCTTATTGATGGCCGTTTTCCAGACTACACACGTGTTATTCCCGAGAAAGGCGACAACCTGCTTGTGATCGATAGAAATGAGTTTAAACAAGCGCTGGTCAGGGCTTCGATTTTATCGAACGAAAAGTTCAGGGGTATTCGACTGTTGTTAAGCAGTACCATTACTAAACTGCAATCACATAATCCAGACCATGAAGAAGCCGATGTCGAACTAGAGGCACAGTATCAGGGTGATGATATCGAGATAGGCTTCAATGTGAATTACATGTTAGATGTGCTTAATGCCAGTTCATCCGATCAGGTACACATCAGTCTACAAGACTCGAACAGTAGTTGCCTGGTGCAATACCCGGATGATGATCATTCTAAATACGTCATTATGCCAATGCGTTTATAGACTCTGAGCATCAGACAACTGTCCTCTCAGCGACTAAGATGAGCCTGCTCTATCTGGAAGCAGAAGGTTTCCGGAATATTCAACAGTTGGCCATTGAACCTGGCCCAACTGTTAATTTAATCTACGGAGCCAATGCTTCTGGTAAAACCAGCCTCCTCGAAACCATTTACTTCCTGTCTCACGGACGCTCTTTTCTTACCCCAAAAATCAAAGATATTATGAATGTGAACGCAGATCGCATGCATATCTTCAGTAAGCTGTTAACTGACCACAATACTGTGATGCCTGCCGGAATACTTCACAACAGACAAAAACGTCTGATTAAGTTGAATGGAGAAAAAATTAATCGGCTCTCCGAACTCGCCATTCAATTACCTGTTATTGCTCTGCACCCGGAAAGCCATCAACTGGTATCGGGCGCACCAAAACAAAGACGTCAATTCATCGATTGGGGATTGTTCCACGTGGAACACAGTTTTTATATTACCTGGCAGCGATACCAAAAAGCACTGAAACAACGTAATGCCGCATTACGCTCAAGGCAATCACCAAAAGTATTTCAGGTATGGGAACAGCAGATAACCGAAGCTGCCAGCGTTATCGATAGACAGAGGACAGAATACGTTAACTCGCTACAGCTATTATTAAACCAATATCAGTCATTATTATTTAACGATAAAGAAATCGTGATCGACTATTACCGAGGCTGGAACAGGGATATTGATCTCGCTATTGTATTCGAGCAGGGCTTGAAAACAGACCGAGAAAGAGGCTTTACCCATGCTGGTCCCCACCGGGCAGATTTACGCTTTAAAATTAACGGATTAAATGCAGAAACCGCAGTTTCAAGAGGTCAGCAGAAGACTTTAGTGGTATTATTACGCTTGCTGCAAGGTTTATTATTTAATCAGGCTACCGATAAAAACAGTGTTATTTTATTTGATGATTTACCGGCGGAGTTGGATAGCCTGCATCGTCAAAAAATATTAAAAATGATGTCCGAATTACCTGCGCAATTATTTATTTCCTCGATTGAGAAAACAGCGGTGGATTTGTCATTATGGTCAGAACAAAAGATGTTCCACGTGGAACAAGGCACTGTTTCTGAAAAGACCTAATGATCTAACTTTTTAAAAAAAAGGCATGTTTTATGAGTGATCAAACATACGATTCTTCAAATATTAAAGTCTTAAAAGGACTGGATGCGGTACGCAAACGTCCGGGTATGTATATCGGCGATACGGATGATGGTTCGGGTTTGCATCATATGGTGTTTGAGGTTGTTGATAACTCGATTGATGAGGCCCTGGCCGGGCATTGTTCACAGATAGATGTGAAAATCCATAGCGATGGCTCTGTTTCTGTCAAAGACAATGGACGTGGCATACCAGTCGATATTCACCCGGAAGAAGGTGTCTCGGCAGCAGAAGTTATCATGACAGTATTGCATGCCGGGGGTAAGTTCGATGATAACTCGTATAAGGTATCGGGTGGCTTACACGGTGTAGGTGTCTCTGTTGTTAATGCCCTGTCAGAGAAACTGGTTATAACCATAGGTCGTGATGGTAAGAAATATCGTCAGGAATATCATCTGGGAGAGCCTGTTGCGCCGTTAGCAGAGATAGGAGATTCCAGTAAAACCGGTACGGAACTTCGTTTCTGGCCGAGTGCCGAGATTTTCACACTGACAGAGTTTCATTACGATATTTTAAGTAAACGTTTGCGTGAGTTATCTTTCCTGAACTCAGGTGTGCGCATTGTCTTATCAGATGGCCGTGATGATAAAACAGATACCTTTGAATACGAAGGCGGCATCAGTGCTTTTGTTAGTCACTTAAATCGTAACAAAACACCTTTGCATGAACAGGTATTTTCGTTTACCAAAGAAAAAGACGATATTGTGGTTGAAGCGGCTTTACAGTGGAACGACTCGTACCAGGAAAACATATTCCCCTATACCAACAACATCCCTCAAAAAGACGGCGGTACACATATAGCCGGGTTTAGAGGCGCGTTAACACGTTCTTTGAACCAATATATGGAAGCGGAGGGTGTTGCTAAAAAGAATAAAGTCAGCACCACCGGTGATGATGCCCGGGAAGGTTTAACGGCTGTTTTATCCGTCAAGGTACCCGATCCCAAGTTTTCATCACAAACCAAAGATAAATTGGTGTCTTCTGAGGTCAAGTCTGCGGTTGAATCGGCAATGAGCGAAGCCTTGCAAGAGTTTCTGGCTGAAAACCCTGCTGCGGCAAAAGCGATCACTGCGAAGATCGTGGATGCGGCACGTGCACGAGAAGCAGCACGTAAAGCCCGAGAAATGACACGTCGTAAAGGTGCATTAGATATAGCCGGCTTGCCGGGCAAGCTGGCAGACTGCCAGGAAAAAGACCCTGCTAAATGTGAAATCTACCTGGTGGAGGGTGACTCAGCTGGCGGCTCAGCGAAACAGGGCCGTGATCGTAAAACGCAGGCAATTTTGCCATTAAAAGGTAAAATCCTGAATGTTGAAAAAGCGCGATTTGATAAAATGCTCGCTTCTGCTGAAGTAGGCACGCTGATAACGGCCTTAGGCTGTGGTATTGGTAAAGAGGAGTTTAATCCCGATAAGCTGCGTTATCACCATATCATTATCATGACCGATGCGGATGTCGATGGCTCACATATACGCACCCTGCTGTTGACGTTCTTCTATCGTCAGATGTTTGAACTGGTAGAAAGAGGCCATATATACATCGCCCAGCCACCTTTATACAAAGTGAAAAAAGGTAAACAGGAACGTTATGTGAAAGACGATGCTGAGTTAAACCAGTATTTATTACAATTGGCATTAACCGGTGCCGCATTACATGTTGAAGCCCGTAGCCCTGCTATTTCAGGCACAGCGCTGGAGGATCTGTCGCAGTCTTATATGCGCGCCATGTCGGTTATAACTCGCTTATCTCGTCGTTACGATGAATTAGTGCTTAAAAGCATGCTCAAAGCACCGTCATTAGAAGAGGCTGAACTCAAAGACCGAAATGCCATGCAAAGGTGGTTAGATAAAGTCATTGAAGTGGTGGAGTTAAATAAAGAACAGGGTGTTAATTACCAGTTTGAGATTATTGCTGATGAAGATAATGACGGTGGTCTGGCAATTAGCATTAATCGTCAACGCCATGGTCTGGATCATCCCAGCATAATACCAGCCGAGTTATTCCTGACCAGTGAGTTTGGTATTATTAATGATTTTTGTGGCAAGCTCTATGGCCTGTTATCCGATACGGCGTATATTCAGCGAGGCGATAAACAAATGGATATAACGGGCTTTGAAGATGTCATGAGCTGGTTGATGAAAGAAGCGCGGCGCGGCCAAAACATTCAGCGTTATAAAGGTCTGGGTGAAATGAATCCGGATCAGCTGTGGGATACAACCATGGATCCCTCATCCCGACGCATGCTGCAGGTGAAAATAGAAGATGTGATTGCCGCCGATGAGGTTTTTACCACGCTGATGGGCGATAACGTTGAACCTCGTCGCGATTTTATTGAAGCCAATGCGCTTTCCGCCAGCAATATCGACGTTTAAAAAGACTAAATTTGGTGTTGTTTAGTGCTTAAGCTTTGCGGCTGAGCATTAAGCGACAGTAATAAACTGGAAAAAATACGTATGAACCCCCTGCTGAATACGGATGCCTTGCCTGCATTCAGACACCTGCAATCTGAGAACATCGTGCCTGCGATAGAACAGGTGCTAAAAGAAAACAAACTACAAATAGAGCGTTTATTACAGCAAGACAGTTATAGCTGGGCTAACCTGATTGTGCCCTTACAACAGATGGACTCCCGTTTAAGCCGGGTTTGGTCACCTGTTCGGCACTTGAACTCGGTGATGAATAATGAGCGCTGGCGCAAGCAGCATGATAAGTGTTTGGCAATGCTGAGCAGCTACCATACTGAATTGTCACAAAATAAAGCGCTCTTTAACGCCTATAAAAGCCTGTATGACAGCGAGCAGTTTGACACATATAACACTGCTCAGAAGCAGTGCATAAGGCACGCATTAAGAGATTTTGAGCTGGGTGGTGTTGCATTAGAGGCGGATAAACAGAAACGTTTTAAAGAAATAAAAGAGTTACTGTCGCAGTTAACCAATACATTTTCTCAAAATGTTATGGATGCAACCAAGCAGTGGAAAAAACTAATAACGGATAAAAATGAATTAACAGGCTTGCCGGACTTTGCCCTGGATATGCTAAACCAAAATGCAAAGGCTAAGAATAAGACGGGATATTTATTAGGCCTGGATTTCCCTTCCTTTAATGCAGTGATGACCTACGCGGATAATCGCTCATTACGTAAAGAAGTGTATTTAGGTTATGTCACCAGAGCGTCAGAAATAAAAGATAAAAATGCGAAAAATAAATGTTTCGATAACACGGAAGTGATAAAAGATATTCTGGAAGCGCGTTTAGTGATTGCAGAATTATTAGGTTATAAGAATTACGCAGAAGTATCGCTGGCCAAAAAAATGGCCAATTCAACAGAAGAAGTTTTAACTTTTCTAAACGACTTAAATAATAAGTCACATGCAAAAGCCGTTGAAGAATTTGAAGAGCTCACAGCGTTCGCAAAAGAAACGCATGCATTAGAAAAACTGCAAGCCTGGGACAGCGCTTATTATGCAGAGAAGTTAAAAAACAAACGTTACCAGTTCAGTCAGCAGGAGTTGAAGCCGTACTTCCCTGCTTCAACGGTATTAAAGGGTTTGTTTGAAATCGTAAGCAGGCTCTATGGTATTGATATTAAAGAGAATAATACTATTGAGACCTGGCATGATGATGTTTTGTTTTTTGATATTGTCGATGCAGATAATACATTGCGTGGCCAGTTTTACCTGGATCTTTACTCACGTGAGAATAAACAAGGCGGCGCCTGGATGGATGAATGCGTTAGCCGTATGCAAGTAAATGAACACATACAAGCACCGGTAGCCTATCTGGTTTGCAATTTAACCCCTCCGGTTGGTGATAAGCCGGCTTTGTTTGATCACAATGAAGTTACCACTTTATTCCACGAATTCGGTCATGGTTTACATCATATGTTAACGCAAGTTAATGAATATGATGTTTCGGGTATTAATGGTGTTGAATGGGATGCCGTGGAGTTACCCAGTCAGTTTATGGAAAACTGGTGCTGGCAAAAAGAATCACTGGAACTGATTTCTGGTCATTATGTAAGCGGTGAAAAAATTCCTGAAAAACTCTTTACTAAAATGCTCAGCGCCAAAAACTACAGGGCTGCATCCAACATGGTGCGTCAGCTTGAACTGGCATTGTTTGATTTTGAGTTATATACAAATTATGCAACGCCTGGTTATGAAGGCGTGCAGCAAACATTAGATGCTGTGCGTGCACGCGTCACTGTTCAGCCTGCCGTGGCTGAAAACCGGTTTCAAAACAGCTTTTCACATATTTTTGGTGGCGGTTATGCAGCGGGCTATTACAGTTATAAATGGGCTGAAGTCCTGTCTGCCGATGCGTTTTCCATGTTTGAAGAGAACGGTATTTTTGATAAAAAAACCGGTAAAGCGTTCTTAAATAACATACTGGAAAAAGGTGGTTCTGAACCGGCAGCTATATTGTTTAAGAAGTTCAGAGGCAGAGAACCGGACAGCGATGCACTGCTGCGACACTGTGGTTTAAAATAAAAAATTTGTTTTGAAGATATCAATATGAAATATAAAGACCTCAGAGATTTTATTGCTCAACTGGAAAAAATAGGAGAGCTAAAGCGCATTACCCAGCAAGTTGATGCCAATTTAGAAATAACAGAGATTTGTGACCGCACCTTAAGAGCCGGGGGACCGGCGCTGTTGTTTGAAAACGTAAAAGGTTCTGATGTGCCATTGCTTGGTAATTTGTTTGGTACCACCCGTCGTGTTGCGCTGGGTATGGGTAAAGAGTCAATTGCGGCTTTACGCGAGCTTGGCGAGTTACTGGCCTTTTTAAAGGAACCTGAGCCGCCAAAGGGCATGCGGGATGCCTGGGAAAAGCTGCCGGTATTCAAGCAAGTTTTGAATATGGCACCAAAAGTCATTAAAAATCCGCCCTGTCAGAACGTTATCATTGAAAAAGACGAAGTGGATTTATCTAAGCTGCCGGTACAAACCTGCTGGCCGGGCGATGCAGGGCCGTTAATCACCTGGGGCCTGGTGATCACACAGGGGCCTGAAAAACCAAGACAAAACTTAGGCATCTATCGCCAACAAGTGATTGCAAAAAATAAAGTCATCATGCGCTGGTTATCGCATCGTGGCGGAGCACTGGATTACCTGGAGTTTCAAAAGAAAAATCCCGGCGAACCGTTTCCGGTAGCTGTTGCCCTGGGTGCTGATCCCGGCACTATTTTAGGCGCGGTAACGCCGGTACCCGATTCATTATCGGAATACGCCTTTGCAGGTTTATTGCGGGGCGAAAAAACAGAGGTCTCAAACTGCCTGTTAAGTGATTTACAGGTTCCGGCGTCGGCTGAGTTTGTGCTGGAAGGTTTTATTTATCCGAATGAAATGGCTGATGAAGGCCCTTTTGGCGACCACACGGGATACTATAATGAAGTCGACCAGTTCCCTGTTTTCACCATAGAAAAAATAACACACCGGAAAGAGCCGATTTACCACAGCACCTATACTGGGCGTCCACCCGATGAACCGGCGATATTGGGAGAAGCGTTAAACGAGGTCTTTGTGCCTATTTTGCAAAAGCAGTTCCCGGAGATTGTTGATTTTTATCTGCCGCCAGAAGGCTGTTCTTATCGCGTGGCAATTGTTAGCATGAAAAAACAATACCCGGGCCATGCCAAGCGAGTAATGATGGGTGTGTGGTCGTTTTTGCGTCAGTTTATGTACACCAAGTTCGTGATTGTGGTGGATGATGATGTTAATACCCGTAACTGGCAGGATGTGATCTGGGCGATGAGCACACGAATGGATCCGGCACGGGACACATTGCTGATCGAAAATACGCCTATAGATTACCTTGATTTCGCTTCACCGGTTTCCGGGCTCGGCTCCAAAATGGGTATGGACGCGACTAATAAGTGGCCTGGGGAGACCGACCGCGAATGGGGTGAACCTATAGTCATGGATGCATCGGTGGTCGATAAAGTCGATGCAATCTGGGAAAGTTTAAACATAGATATTTAAGCGCGGCTGCAGGCAGTCCAGAGTTAAGGCTTAAATTCAATTCATGGGGCTAGAGAAATGAAAATCATAGTTAACATCGTATTGTTAGTCATCATAGCAGCAGCAGGTTATTACGTTTATCAGCAGAATATGGATGAACTGAACGCGACACTGGATAATGTAAAAAGCATGTCGGTTGACAGCATGACGGATGTGGTCATGGAAAAAGTAAAGACGATTAGCTCAGATGAGTTAATCGATTTAGCGCTGGATAATAAAGAAGAGCTGCTTGAGCTAATGCGCCAGCAAGATATCTCTGTCGAAAATTTAGACATGCAGCAGTTAAAAGCTAAGCTTGAAGAGAGCGGCGTGAAGCTGGATGAAATCGATCTGAATGAGCCAGCCTATCAAGACAAACTAAAAGAAATGCTCAATAGCCTTAAACAATAAGCAGCAGTACCCGGCTCTTACGCCAGGCTTGCAAACTCGCTGATAAATTAACGCCTGTGCAGACTTAAACTGTGAAAACTAGATGGCCGGCTATAAAGCCGGCATCAGTGCCAGCGAAGACGAATCAGCCGGCTTGTTTTAAACAATGCAGAATGCCTTTGTTAATGTTTTCAAATTTAAAAGCCGGTTGTAACTGGCGCTTGAGTTTGGTGATATCCAGTCGTTTAGATTCATGCAAATAACTCAAATAAGCCGGACTGTAATAATGCTCAGCTTCTTGCATTGATATTTGCTTGTTCCGCTGCTGACCAGTCAGATCCGACAATAACCAGGCATGCTCGGTTGTGGTGCTGGCATGACCATCACTGACGTTGTAAATTTCAAGCGTTTTCGCCGGCTTTTGCCCGGCACAAAGACAGACTGCCACCAGGTCATCTAAATGTATACGATTGGTATAAGGTGCGGAGTCTGCCCTGATCACGGGCTTTGAATTGGCGATAATGCGTTGTCTATTGATTGTCTTGGCCGAGTAAATGGCAGCACAGCGTAAAATCGTTACCGCTGTCGCAGTCAGCGTGTTGAATTGCTGCAGTTGATGCTCTGCATCAAGTCGCCTTTTGGCACGAGCAGTTGCAGGCCGCAGCGCAGCCGTTTCAGTGACTAACGCCCCTTTGCAATCACCATAGACACCGCTGGTGCTGATATAGATGATATGAGCGACCCTGTGTGCTTGCAGATAAGCCAGCAAGGTACGCAGTCTTTGATCGCTTAAATCAGTATCCGCAGGCGGCGCAAAATAATAAAGCGTGTCAATATCAGGCGGAAGACGGATAACGACGGCAGCAGAATCAAGATCGGCGATCTGGTGGTCGTGGTGTGAAGACAGGCAGGCGTGCTGGCTTCTGCTGACAGTAGTGACGTGCTGATCATGTTGAATGAGCTGTTGGCAGAGCTCGGTACCCAACTGGCCATAACCAATAATAACGGTGTTTTTCATGGTTTAATATTTATCTCAAATAAGCGACAATACACGCCTTATTAGGGTTTGCAGAGTATATTACATGAGTTTTAAGGTCGCATTAAAGCCAAGTGGTCATGAGTTTGAGATTAAAGAGCATGAATCGATTCTCGAGGCCGGTCTGAATCATGGTTTATCACTACCCTATGGTTGCCGTAATGGTGCCTGTGGTGCCTGTGCCGGCCAGTTGATCAGTGGCCAGGTTGATTATGCCGATCGCAATACCTCCTGTTTAAGCGAAGCAGACAAAGCCGCGGGCAAGGTTTTATGCTGCCAGGCCAGAGCCGTTGCTGATGTGGTACTGACTATCAAGGAAATCAGCAGCAGTGCAGAAATAAAGCCGAAGATTATGCCAGCACGGGTGATTAAACTTGAAAAGCTGTCGCACGATGTTATGCAGCTTGAATTAAAGCTGCCAGAAAGCCAACGTATGCAATTTCTGGCAGGGCAGTATATAGAAGTTTTGTTAAAGGGCGGTAAACGCCGGGCCTTTTCAATTGCCAATGCGCCGCATCAGGATGAAGTCATTGTCTTGCAGATACGTCATGTGTCGGGTGGCTACTTCAGTGACCATGTGTTTAATGAAATGAAAGAAAAGGCCCTGATCCGTATTGAAGGCCCCTTCGGTGGTTTTTATCTGGATGAAGAAAGTCAGCGCCCGGTGATTATGCTCGGCGGAGGCACAGGCTATGCGCCATTAAATGGCATGCTTGAACATGCCCATAGCCTCGAATTAAAAAATATGTTTCATCTGTTTTGTGGGGTTCGTGCTAAACGTGATCTTTACATGCAAGATCAGGCGCAGGCATTAACTGAAAAAATGCCTAATCTTGACTTTACAGCAGTACTGTCTGACACTGAAGAAGCCGATAACTGGCAGGGTGAGAAAGGTTTTGTACATGAAGCTGTATTAAAGCGGTTTGATGATCTGTCTGCTTTTGATATATACATGAGTGGGCCTCCTCCGATGGTGAACGCCGCCAAAGAGGCTTTTTTGAAACAGGGAGCAAAACAGGATCGCTTGTTTTCCGATGCGTTTGAATATTCAGCAGATGCGCAAGAGGCTAGTCAACAATAAGGACGTTGTTATGACGATAATGAATGAAATAAACCATGAACAGTTATGCATTTATACAAACTGTTCAGGCAAGATGTGCATAAAAGATTTTGATGATTATTTTTCCCGAGTCTGGACGGTCTCTTCACATTTTGGATATAACGAATTATTTGATACCACTCAGGGGGACTGGAGTGAATTCGATTTCAGTTATCTGTTTAATATTGCAAAAATGGCGAGTCAGTTAACGGCCATCGATCCGCGCTCAAAACTGGCCTGGGTTTTACCTAATTCCAAATTTAAAAAACTGACAGATTTTTATGTATCTTCTAAAAACATGATAACAACAGAGTCCCGTCAGCTAGAGGCGTTTTTTGACCAGCAGCAGGCACTCGACTGGTTAGGTGTTATCAACCAGCCCTGTTATTATGCAGACAAAATTTAAGACCCTGCTGGTAAAACTTTTGTGCTTCAGCAGCCTCTTCTGTGTGTTCAAGTAGCAGCGCGATTTGTAAATAAGTATCTGCCTGTGGCTGGCTCGACAAGCTCGAATCAAAAAACAAACGTGCTTTGCCCCAAAGGTGTAGTATTGCGCAGATTTTACCGGCAGCCAGTAATAGAGCGGGCTGTTGAGGGTTTGACTTTAGCCACTTTTCACAGCTAACTAACAGTTCATGATAATAAGTTTCATGGTTTGGGGTTTTTATGTCAGCAATAAACCGCGCATACAGTGTTATTAGCTTGTCATCCCACCGTTTGTTAAGCGTGTCACGCAGTACCTGTTCGGCGCGTTTTAATTCATCATTACTTATCAGCTGTTTGGCATAAAGCAGAACAGTGTCAGCGTCTTTTTTCAGGTGTTTAGGCATGCCCTGCCAGATTGTTTCAAGCTTTGCGATATCGCCGCGCTGGCCGGTCATATTTAAGTAACCGGAATAGGCTGTCTTTTCGGTTTTGATTAAGATATCTTCCGGTAATGACTTTGACTGTCTCAAATCTTGTATTAGCGGGCATAAATGAGACCAGTCTTCCAGCTGCAGGTATGCACGTGACATTAAGCGCATCACAAATTCATGTTTTGGGTGCACCGCCATGAGCTGGTTTAAGGTCGCCAGCGCCATTTCATTTTGCTGATGAGAAAGCTGTAACTCGGCCTGAGTCAGGCCGATGGCTATGTCTGCATCAGGGTTAATATCATGAGCTTGTTTTAAATAGTTATCCCGTCGTGTATCGGCATGCAGTAATTGTGCTGCACGGGCAGCCAGCAGGTAATTTAAAAAAGAATTTTTATTGCCTGAAGCCTGTTTAATAAAATTATTCTCGGCTTTTTTGAAACGACCCTCTGAAAACTCTGTCAGCCCGGCGATCAGCCCGGCAGAAGATTTATTGTTCTGGTAATTTGAATATGAGCGCTTGAGAAAGACAGGCATCTTGATCAGTCTGAGTACCGATCGCAGTAAAACGTAACTGATAATAAACAGCAGAATAATAAAAACGCTTAAAACAAAAACAGAAGTCTCGATGCTGAATGACTGATATTGAATCAGCACAAAACCGCTACCCTGTTGTTTTAGAAAATAGCCGAGGTAAACCGCGGCGGCAATAAGCAGCAGAAATAAAAGACGTTTAATTATTTTCATTGTTGGCTTTTACCTCGGTTTATATTCAATCCACTCTGGCCAGGATATGAGTTTGCATCTTTAATGGCCATAATTTTATGCAATAACTGCCAGGACGTGGTGATGTCGGGTAGCTCGGGTAACAGCGTGAGCTGAGATAATGGCAGCAGTTCTTCTAACAGGGCCGCCACCCGGCTGTCCGTTTTCTCATAGTGCTGTGAAATGATAGCAACGGCTTTATTAATTTCAAACTGGAAAACAGCTGTATTTTTGTTGATAAGTGCCAGTCGGGAGGCCTCAATACTCGATCGCAGGTTGCCACTGATGTCGTTTTTCTGGACCGGGGTGACGGCAGTATAAAGCTCGCGATTATGTTTTTTAATGGTGACCAGAGATTTGATGCGTGCCCAGAGAGGCGCAAAAAACGAATCGTCTGCAAAGGCGCTGAGGTCAATATCTTCAGAAGATTGGCGGTTATCAATAAGTGTCTGCTGCAGTGATTTAAAGGGTAGCTGGGTAATAGCCTGTGTCATATTATCTAGACTGAATGCGATGCTGTTGATATCCGGAAGCGGCAGCAGGTTTAACTGATAAATTTCAGATGCGATTTGTTTTCTGACCTTTAGCAGCCCGGGGTCAGACAAGTCCTGAAGCCGCTGATTGGCAGATTTAAGTGCCGCCACCGTGGTTTTTATATCGCGCGCAATGAGCAGGCGCTGATTGGCCAGCGATAACAAATAGGAGACTTCGGCAAGCACCCACTGACTCTGACTACGATGGCTGATATCAAATATATTTTGAGTGGTTTTAAGCAGCGTCTGTTGTGCATCGCTGAGCACTTTAATCTCTGCCTGCTGTTGTGTTATCAGCTGGGTAATTTCTGTCAGCTTGTCTTGCTGTTGCTGAATCATGAGGCTGGAATCTGATAATTGCTGAGATAGCTCAGTAAGGCTGGCTGACTGTAAGGTGTTGGTGGTGCCGAGTTTGTTTAAGTTATTGTGTAAATCCATCCAGTAATAATAAGCCGCTGCAGATACGGCCAGGAGCACGAACAGCCCTGACATCAGCGTGACGGCGCTGGAGGATTTCTTGCCAGATGTTTTTTGTTTGTCGCGAGTATTTTTGGTGTCAGTTTCAGCTACAGTAACGGGCTTATCAGTTGATGGTTCGGTTGAGCTCATGATTTAACATCCCGTTGAATTGATTTTTGTTGTTCTGTTGTTATCCTGATAATACAGTCGAGCATAGCATCATCTGTGGCATTATCGGCAGTCTCAATATGCTTAAAGCCAAGCTCACGGGCTTTTTGTGAACAGCGCAAGCTCGGAGTGATCAGTATTTTATCCAGTATCGCCGTGCGTGTATTGATGTCAAGCATCGAAAGCAGGTTCTCAAGCCCATGCTGGCTACTGACGGTGAGCACATCGAGGCGTTGAAAATCATTGTTCGATAATACCCTGTCAGCCGGCAGTCGTTGATATACGTCGAGGCAATCGACAGTGGCCTGTCGCTGCTCTAGCACGTCTTGTAAATGCGGCCTGCCCTGGCCGCCTCTGATAATCAGTATTTTCTTGGCACGGATTTGTTGGGCTGAAAATTCAGCGCAATCTAGCAAAGCTTCACTATCAAAGCCGTTTTCAGGGCTGATGATGCTTTTGTCGGTATGTTGGGCCAGCGCCTTAGAGCTGGCTTGTCCGATGGCGGCTAGCACAGGTGATGTAAGCCTATGGGCGGTTTGTTTAAATAGTGCAAAGCCGTATTCAACGGCATTTTTACTAATAAAGATCACATAGTCGTAATTATCTATCGCAGCGAGCAATGCAGCCTGAGACTCATTAAAGCAGGCTTTGATATCAATGCAAGGTTGATGCAGCGTGCTTGCACCTTGTGCTTGTAGCGAGTGGATCAGCTGCTGTGCCTGTTGCAATGGCCGGGTAACCAGAACACAAAGACCCGTTAGGGGTCTGTCACGCTGTGCTGTTAATAATAATTCACTCATTATGAGACGTTAAGCATTCCCAGCTCTGATAAAATCTCCGCCGCGCCAGCTGTTAACAATCGTTCTGCCAGCTCAGCCCCCAGTTGTTCTGCCTTATCGGCAGGGCCTCTGATCTCATCAAAAACCACCCGGCTACCATCAGGCTTACCGACCAGACCCCGCAGATAAATCTCGTTAGCTTCTAACAAAGCGTAACCTGCTATCGGTACCTGGCAGCCCCCATTCAAGCCTTTATTTAAGGCCCTTTCTGCCTGCAAACGGATAGCGGTTTGCGGGTGATTCAGAGGTGCTATCAAGCTTTCTATCGCAGTGTCGCCTTGTCGGCATTCAATACCAACCGCACCCTGGCCTACCGCAGGTAGTGACTGCTCAGGAGTAAGACTGTGGCGAATACGGTCTTCGAATTCGAGACGGATCAGGCCCGCAGAGGCAAGGATAATGGCGTCATACTCGCCATTGTCGAGTTTCGCTAACCGGGTATTCACATTGCCGCGTAAATCCAGCATTTCAGCATCTGGCATCATGGCTTTGATCTGTAACTGCCGGCGCAGGCTGGAGGTACCGATGCGGGCATTAGCCGGTAAATCATCGAGACAGGCATAGTTATTTGAAACGAACGCATCGTGCGGGTTTTCGCGTTCCATGATCACCGACAGGTAGAGCCCCTGAGGAAAGTCCATGGGCACATCTTTCATTGAATGAACAGCGATGTCTGCCTGGCCATCGAGCATGCCCTGCTCCAGTTCTTTAACAAATAAACCTTTACCGCCAACTTTGGCCAGTGGTGCATCCAGTATTTTATCACCCTTAGTGACCATGGTGACCAGTTCAATCTGAAGCTCTGGGTGGTGCTGTTTTAATTGCCTGGAGACTTCGTTTGCTTGCCATAAAGCAAGAGGCGATTTGCGAGTGGCGATACGGATAGTGTTCTTACTCATAGGTTATTCGTCATTTAAGCTAAAATATAGGAACTATTTTATGTAAAATTGCTCTCTGTTATAAGTCTTTGTTATTAAGAATGAGTGAAAATGTCTAATAAAACTACTTTAAAGTCAGTCTTGGCTGCTGTTTTGGTTTCAATTATTGGCTTTCAGGCCCTGGTCTCTGATGCGGATGCCGATCAGGTGTTGATTGCCGAGGCGAGTAATTTGCAAAAAGATGGCATTACTGCCCAGCAAAAAGGCATACCCGTGTTGTTGGAATTCAGTATGCAGGGTTGTCCATTTTGTGAGCAGGTAGAGGAAGAAGTGCTAAAGCCGATGTTAATTAGTGGCGATTATGACAACAAAGTAATGTTGCGTAAGGTGATGATTGACGAAGACACAGTGATAACCGACTTTAATGGTAAACGCATTACTTACGAAGCATTAGCCAGCCGCTACAATGTTTTTGTAACGCCGACACTGGTCTTAGTGCATGGCAATGGCGCGGTGATGGGGCTTGAAATGGTTGGTGTTAGCTCGATTGATTTTTACGGTGCCTATTTAGACCAGGCTATCGACAGAGCATTAAACAAGATTTCAACCGCAGCAGAGCCCGTCAGGATCAGTGGTGGCTCGCCAGCATCTTAAGTTTTTTACGAACTAATGCCAGATGACGGCGGCTGATCTCCAGTTTGTCGTCTATGCCATCGAGTAATATACAGTTTTGTCCGTTGCTGGTTTTCGTCATACCGACGATATAGCGGTCAGCAATCAGCGCATTTCGATGAATACGGGTAAAGCTATCGCCAAATTCTGTCTCAAGCGATTTTAAAGATTCTTCGATCAGGTATTCGTGGGCATCCGTTTTCATGGTCACATATTTGTGGTCAGCCTGAAAAAAACGGATGTCATCAACCGGAATTAACTCAAGACGGCCGCGAATTTTGACACACATCTGCTTGCGCACCGTGTCATCTTCAGCATTCAGTTCTTTGAGCTGAGCCCGTGTTGGCCTTCTGGCCGCATCCAGTGCCTCTTTTAGGCGCTCTTGCTTGATGGGTTTCAGCACATAATCGACAGCATGCGTACTAAACGCCTCAAGAGCGTGATCACTAAAGGCCGTGGTAAAGATAACAGCTGGCGGTTTTGATAACTTGCTCAGATGATGGGCTGTTTCTATGCCATCTATTCCGGGCATACGAATATCAAGCAGGATAATATCCGGTTTCAAGGCCTGTACCTGGTGCAGAGCCTGTTCACCGTTTTCTGCTTCTGCGACGACCGTGTAGCCATCGAAATTGTCCATCAGTTGTCGAAGGCGCTTGCGTGCCAATGGCTCATCGTCAACAATTAATACATACATTCCCTCTAACTCCTCCCTTTTTTATTCAAAGGGTATATTTAACGTCACCGTATACAGTGGTGGGCCCTCATCGATAGTAAAGCTGGCAGAACTTCCAAAAGCTAACATCAGTCGCTGGCGTATATTGTTTTGTGCCATCTGATTGCCTTTATGCTGGCTGTTTTGCTGTCTCTTTGACGGATTTGATACCGATATTATTAAACGCCTATTATGTTTATAGATGCGAATTTTAATAACGCCACCTTCCGGTAACGGTTCAACACCATGATATATGGCATTTTCTACCAGCGGCTGGATAGAAAGCGCGGGCAGTAAAATGTCTTTATCAAAGCGTTCTATCGCCCATTCAGGCCTTAAACGCGAACCAAGACGCAGTTGTTCTATCGCAAGGTAGCTGCGCACCAGCTTAATTTCATCGGACAGCTTATGGTCTGTGGTCTCGCGTAAACTGACCCTGAAGAGTTCAGCTAAATTGATTATAGTCGTTTCAGCAGTATCTGGCTGGTCATGAACCAGACTGGCAATGGTATTCATGCTATTGAATAAGAAATGCGGTCTGATTCGGGCTTCCAGCGCTTTTAAACGGGTACGCGCTTCGGACATCTGGTTTAATTTCCAGTGGTGCTGAATGAAAAAATAACGCAGCAAGACCGCAATCACAATCGAGCTGATGGCCAGGTTTTTCAAGATAAACTGCTGATTCCAGCCGGTCGGATAAAACTGGGTCAGCGCGAACTCGTCGGCCAAGTAGGTGGTGATGATGCTAAAGCCGAGTGTGATTAATAAAACCAGCAAATAACTGATGATAGAAATAGCGACATTAGAAAGCCGGTTGAGAAGGCCTCCAAAAAGACAAAGCACGGCGGCACTGGTTAAGGCAATCCAGAGCATGAACAGCGAGGTGATAGAGAGCTGTTCCCAGAATTGATTATTGAAAGGTGCGCTATTTAAGCTCAGTACAATGGCCATCAGTTCCGTTACAATCAACAGTCTCAGGATAAAATGGATATCGCAAAAATTGGGTAAGTAGACCTCACCGGCATGCAGCTGTTGTTTGTTAGTTTTTCCCATAGATGAATAATTATATCCTGAACTGCAGTCTACCAAGTAATTTCTTACTATAAAGCGCATTTTTGATTAAGCCACCTGTAATGTAGTACAAATGGTTAAATATATAACGGTGATGGTGTTTTTCAGCAAAGTCAGTCGCAGAATGTCATGCTGTTAATGCACATCTGGTATACTTCAGCGCATTATTTTCAAAGCGATCGAACATCATGTCACAAGATTCAAATCAGGACAAAGATAAACTCTGGGGTGGCCGCTTTAGCGAGCCGACCGATGCCTTTGTTGAGCAATTTACGGCCTCAGTGAATTTTGATCAGCGCATGGCGCTGCAAGATATAGCCGGTTCACGGGTTCACGCCCGCATGCTGAGCAAGGTCGGCGTGCTCAGCCAGAACGACTGCGATGCGATTCAAAAGGGGCTGGATGAGGTTGAAAATGACATCGTCAGTGGCCGCTTCGAATGGTCTGTTGAGCTTGAAGACGTGCACATGAACATCGAAGCGGCGCTTACTGCGAAGATTGGTGACGCCGGTAAACGACTGCATACCGGGCGTTCGCGAAACGATCAGGTAGCAACGGATATCCGCCTTTACCTGCGGGAACAAATCAACTTTATTGTGGCTGAGATACGGCGTTTACAATCAGGCTTACTGGATCTGGCTGAGCGGGAATTCGATACGATTATGCCGGGTTTTACGCATTTACAGGTCGCACAGCCGATTACCTTCGGCCATCACATGATGGCCTGGTTTGAAATGATGCAGCGTGATGCCTCGCGCATGATGGATTGTCAGGTTCGCATGAATCAATCGCCTTTGGGCGCAGCCGCATTAGCGGGCACCAGTTACCCGATCGACAGGGAATTTAGTGCCGAGCAGTTAGGCTTTGATCAGCCAACCCGTAATTCACTGGACTCAGTCAGCGATCGTGATTTTGCAATCGAGTTTTGTGCCGCCTCTGCGCTGTTGATGACACACCTGTCACGCTGCTCTGAAGAGCTGGTGATCTGGTCGTCCGCGCAGTTTGATTTTATTGAGTTACCGGACAGGTTCTGTACCGGTTCATCCATCATGCCGCAAAAGAAAAACCCCGATGTGCCAGAACTGGTTCGCGGCAAAGTCGGCCGTGTCAATGGACACCTGGTTAGTTTATTAACCCTGATGAAGTCACAGCCGCTGGCGTATAACAAAGATAATCAGGAAGATAAAGAGCCGCTCTTCGATACGATCGATACCGTCCGCGGTTCACTGCGTGCATTTGCAGATATGATGCCTGCGATTACCTGTAAAAAAGACAATATGTATAAGGCGGCTAAGCAGGGATTTTCAACCGCAACCGATTTGGCCGATTACCTGGTTCGCAAAGGCCTGCCATTCCGCGATGCTCATGAAGTAGTTGGCAAAGCCGTGGCATTGGGCGTCGACACGGCCAAAGACCTGAGTGAAATGACACTGCCTGAGTTGCAGCAATTTTCAGATATGATTAGCGATGATGTGTTTGATGTGCTGACCCTGGAAGGTTCGGTTGCTGCCCGAAACCATATTGGCGGCACCGCGCCTGAACAGGTTAAAAAGGCCGTTGTTACAGGCCGTTTATTGATCCAGGACTAAGGCTCAGCCCTGGTGGTCGGCTACTAGTAAAGCTTCGGGCACCTGGGTTTTAATCGCGGCTGATATTTCAAGTATCAGCCCGGGTACGGGTTTTATAGTGACCCATAAAAGATTCATTTTCATATTTAAATCCACAAAAATGATCGTTTCCTTATAATAATTTAATACCTTTTCAATCTGGTTCAAGGTGTTCTGAATGTATTCATCTGACTGATGCTTGAGCTTTGGAATGATCATCATGAAATCGCTAAGGGGTTTGCCATCTTCATCACGAGTCGGCGCGATTTCATGCAAAGGTACCGCAGGGCCGACTTTTGTGCCGGCTTTGGGTTGGGTGTTGCCGCTTAAGCGAATATCATTGGCCATGGTCTCTGCTCAATCTTTTGCCTGGTTCGAGCATAAAGCAGAAGACGCCCTGCTGGCTAGTGCATTGATCATGTTTTGTCTTTCAGCGATAAAACGAGATGACTGATTTGCAGCACTTTAAATCGATTTCAGCCAAACGGCCGGCATTAAGACGACTGTTTGCTGTTGCCGCTTAAACAGCTGGGCTTAGTTCAGTACTTTTTGCAGCCACTGACTAATGGCATCCAGCTCATCCGGGCCAACGCCATGACCAATATCATAACTATGCCATTCCACCGGATAACCCATTGACGCCAGCTTGGCGTGTGATTTCTCTGCAACCGAATAAGCGATGACCTCATCGACTTTACCGTGTGCCATGAAGATAGGCGTGTTTTTGTTCGCATCGTGTGCATTGTCAGGATAAGCATCGTGTGATGGCAGGTAGCTCGATAGCGCCATGATGCCGGCGAGTTTACTGTGGTAGCGTAAACCGGTGTTCAGAGCAATCGCGCCGCCCTGTGAAAAGCCGGCAATGACAATGTTCTCAGAGGCAATACCGCGTTCGATTTCGGCTTCAATCAGCTGCATTAATGCCAGTGTTGAATCATTTATGCCTTCAAAGTCTTCCTGACGGTCAATATCGCTGCTGCGAATATCATACCAGCCGCGCATGACCTGATTTTTGTTAATAGTAATACGCTGAAACGGGGCATGTGGGAAAATGAAACGATAGGCAACGTTAGTGGGCAGCTTCAGCTCCGGCACAATGGCTTCAAAATCATGGCCATCGGCACCTAAACCATGTAGCCAGATAATGCTGTGGCTGGGTTTTTCGCCAGTAGAGCGCTCTATAAACTCAAGTTGTTGGATAGACATAATGGACTCGTCAGGGGTGATCGGTATTAAAGAGGCTGCATTTTGGTGGAAGTTAAGCCGCTTGGCAAGCCACAGGGCTGTATTATGCAGTTGAATTAAGTAGAATATGCGCCATGCTAAAAAAATACTGGATAGTCGGTCTGGGTTGGTATTTGTGCCTGGGACTGAGCGTGATAATGGCTTTATCGTCCTGCGGTAAATCGGGCAAACTCTATTTGCCTGATGAAAAGGTCACTAGCATAAACAAACAGCAATAAGCATTATTTTCTGCTTCCGTTTCAGTCAACTCTCTTTGAATTGTTAAGGTTTTATCGATGGATTTTTTTGAATACCGTGATGGCAATTTATTTGCCGAAGACGTCAATCTAAACGCGCTGGCAGAGACCTATGGTACGCCTGCGTATGTGTATTCGCGGGCAACGTTTGAACGCCATTACCGGGCGTTTGATGAGGCCTTATCGGCCGTGCCTCATCTGGTATGTTATGCGGTAAAAGCCAATTCAAATATTGCGGTACTGAACTTGCTGGCGCGCCTGGGTTCGGGATTCGATATTGTCTCAGGAGGCGAGCTTGAAAGGGTGATAGCCGCCGGCGGTGATGCAGCCAAAGTGGTTTTCTCTGGTGTTGGCAAAAGCCGGGCAGAAATGCTGCGAGCGCTGGAAGTCGGCATTTATTGTTTTAATGTTGAATCTGAAGCCGAGCTGGATCTGTTAAATGAGGTCGCGGCTGGTCTGGGCAAAAAAGCGTGTATATCGATCCGTGTGAACCCGGACGTCGATGCTAAGACGCACCCGTATATTTCTACTGGCCTGAAAGACAACAAGTTTGGCATCGACATTAATGATGCTGAGCGTGTTTATCAACGCGCGACAAGCATGGACAATATTGAAATAATCGGTGTGGATTGCCACATCGGTTCTCAGCTGACCGAGGTCAAGCCGTTTATTGATGCTCTGGATCGGGTATTGGTGCTGATTGATAAACTCGACAGCGCGGGCATTTCGTTGAGCCATATAGACCTTGGTGGTGGATTAGGTATCCAGTATAAAGACGAAGTACCGCCCTCGCCGGCTGAACAGGCAACAGCTTTAGTGGCGAAACTAAAAAACCGCGGGCTTAAAGTGTTGATCGAACCGGGGCGAGCCATAGCGGGCAACGCAGGTGTTTTGCTGACCCAGGTGATGTATTTAAAACATAACGATCATAAAAATTTTGCGATTATCGATGCGGCAATGAATGACCTGATGCGCCCCACTCTATATGGCGCCTGGCAGGACATTGTGCCGGTGCAACAAAACGCAGGTGCTACGAAAGTCTATGATCTTGTCGGGCCGATATGTGAGACCGGGGATTTTTTAGGCAAAGATCGTGAGTTAAATCTGCAACAGGGTGATATTCTGGCGGTTCGTTCTGCCGGCGCCTATGGTTTTACCATGAGCTCTAATTACAATACACGAGGCCGTGCAGTTGAGTTAATGGTTGACAAAGATCAGGTCCACATCGTGCGCCAGCGTGAACAAGCCGAGCAATTATTTAGCACGGAAAGCGTATTGCCGGATTAATTGCATTTAGACGTTTCTATTAGCGCTAAAGCCGGTGCATAATTAACGCTGTAGTGTGCTTTGGGCTTTTCACAGTGCAAGCACGGTGGCGGCAGGTTGAAGGCGCAAGAGAAAGCGTTAAGTCATTTTTAAGCCGCTACGCTGTTATTTCTCAAATCAGGGAGGGAGAGGAAATGTCACGGATAATGACGCTAGTTATCTTTATTTCATATCTGTTCAGCAGTGCCGCATTAGCGGCAGACAAAGAGTTTCCGGGTCGTGATATTTATCTTGGCACGCCTTATATTGAGCTGGCAGCATTCCATCAACAGTTTAAGTATTTTATAGTTGTGGATGTGCGTTCACATTATGAATATGAAACACTGCGTATTCTTGGCGCTATTAATATCCCCCTGAACTCCTCCGGCTTCATCCCAAAAATGCAACAGCTTCGCGATAATAACAAAGCCAAAAAAATCATAGTCTACTGTAATGGCAAGACCTGCATGAAATCCTACCAGGCCGCCAGCAAGGCAAAAGCCAGGGGAATAGAAGGCGTGATTGTTTTTGATGCGGGCATTATGGATTGGGCCAGAGCATATCCTGCGCTAGCGGAGTTATTAGGAAAGTCGCCGGTTGATGCCAGCAAACTGATTAGCAAGGCGCGCTTTGACGAGCATTTATTGGCGCCGGATAAGTTTGCCGACATGACACAGGCCGCCGACGTCAGAGTACTTGATGTCAGGGACAGTGTTCAGCGTAGTGGCATGGGTTTATTTGTTGGCATTGAACATCAGGCGCCATTAGATGATAAAGAAAAACTGGAAAAACATATTCAAACAGCACTGGACGAAAACAAAACCCTGTTGATTTATGATGAGTCGGGCAAACAGGTGCGCTGGCTGATGTATTGGCTAGAAGAAAAAGGACTGAAAAAGTATCTGTTTATGGAAGGCGGTGCACGGCTTTATTTTAAGCAATTAAAGGCAAGACTAAAGCGCTGATGGGCAGGGCTCAGCCCCTGGTGACATTGCAAAGCGTTTGCTGCCAATCTAAACGAGGCGCTGTTTTTTCAAGTTTAAGAATGCGGCCCACTTCGTTTTCATACCAGCTGATATGACTGAGATTAGGTTCTGTTTCATAGGCCCACCACTGCCCATCTGCGTCTTGTGCAATATAGTTTGCCCAATCCGGTAAGTCTGATGATAAAGTCACAATAGTCTGGCTTTGGCAGCTGTCATAGAATAGCCGTTGTCATGTTAAGCCATATCGTTCGCTGGCGTTGGGCGTTATTAAATATATACTAACAAACATTCAATATCATGCTTTAAGAGGTAGCAAGCGTTGAAGTTCAATCGAATCATTTATTTATTTCTTTTTATGCTGTTGCTGCTTGCGGCTTCCGTTATCACAGCCGCACTGTATTCTATTGACGACAATGCATTAGTTAGCTCGACCAGTGAACTGGTGACAGAAGAAATGGAGCAAATTAAAGGCATCCTTAGAGCAAATAATCCATCGACAATACTGGCCACCGGAAACAAAAAACTACAGCTTAGCAACGAACAAAGCAATCAATTACTGCGTTACGTAAACCAGGTCTATTTACCGGCATTAAGAGCCCGCTCCATTTTTGATAAAGACCGTGTGTATTTGAAAGCATCATATGAGTTACCGCAGAATCCGTTAGGGCGTTTTTTTAATATGGCCGTTTTAATTAAAATTGAATACGGCAAATACCTGGTGATTGAAAAAATTAACTTTGGCCGCCTCTCGGTACCCAGGTTTCTTATTAATATGGCAAGCCCCTATGTGTTAGATGTGATTAAAAAACATTACGCCAGTTACGTTGCGCTCTGGGATCATGTTAAAAGAATTGATGTCAGCCGATCCGATATAACGCTGCATTATCAACTGGACAGAGCAGACCTCACTAGCCTTAAAAAGATGGCCAGCGAGGCCCTGCTTGATGATGAGCTAAGAGCGCGCATTAATGCCTATCACGCTGAAATGGAGCAGATACTGGAACGCTTGCTGAGCAGAGAACAGTCGATTATTAATGTGATATCACCGCTGTTTAGCTTTGCTGAAAAACGCTCGCGGTTAAACCATCAGCCGGTTGAAGAAAACAGGATCGCATTGCTGACGCTGGGTGCTTATATGGTAGGCAAAGCACCGGCAAAATATACCAGTGATAAACCCGTTAAAGTGCTGAAGAAAATCAAGTTCACGCTGAAAGAGCGGGCTGATCTGGCGAAGCATTTTCTGGTAAGTGCGGCAATTAATGCCGTTTCAGATGCGGCCTGGTCAAATGCCATCGGCTTGCAAAAAGAGCTCAAAGACTCAGATGGCGGCAGTGGATTTAGTTTTGTCGATTTGATGGCCGATATTGCCGGTAACAAACTGGCAGCATTAGCTTTTGATGCCTCAAGTGCGGCCATGCTGCAGCAGCGTTTAAAAAACATCAACTCTGAGCAGGCAATAATGGGCGACATCAGTTATTTGCCCGAAGGTTTAACAGCGGCTGAGTTCAAAATGGAATACGGCAGCACCCGCAGTGAAGAATACACAGAAATGGTGCGCGAAATTGAAAGACGGTTATTGCTCTGCTCAGCGTATCAACGTTGAGCCATGCTGTTTATGCATAAGCCCTTTGCCCAATCTTGTGAAGACAATAAACAGGTCATTCTTGAGCAGTTGAGAGAGCTGTTTGCCGGGGTCACAAGTGTGCTTGAGATTGGAAGCGGTACAGGCCAGCACGCGGTTTATTTTAGCCAGCATCTGCCGCATTTACAGTGGCAACCAACCGAGCTAAAAGCAAATTTGCCAGGGATCCAGCAATGGATAGATGACGCGGCGCTGAGCAATATCCTGTTGCCACTGGAGCTGGATGTGATGCAGCAACCGGCCAGGCCGGCTGTTTTCGACGCCGTTTTTACTGCCAATACCCTGCACATCATGTCGATAAAACATGTCGAGGCACTGTTTGCGGCTTTAGGCCAGTGGTTGCGCCCGGGCGGTTTGTTTTGTTGTTATGGCCCCTTTAACAAAAACGGCGCGTTTAGCAGTGAGAGCAATGCGAATTTTGACCGCTGGCTTAAACAAAGAGACCATCTAAGCGGCATCCGCGATATGGCCGAATTAAGGACTTTTGCCAGTCAGCAGGCTATACGGCTGGTTGAGGATATTGAGATGCCGGTAAATAACAGATTGCTGGTTTGGAAAAAAGAGCCGGTAGCGTTTAACTAGCCCGCGGTCGCCGTGCAGATCACCACCGCACGTTTGAAGTCGCTTGTTTGCTTCAATATTTCTCATAAAAACAAGACCTTATATGTTATATTTTGAGCATGATTGTTAACTTCACAAAAATGCATGGGCTCGGTAATGACTTTATGGTGATTGATGCCATTAATCAAAGTCCTGTCTTAACGCCAGCGATAATAAAACAGTGGGCCGACCGCCACTTCGGTATCGGTTTTGATCAGTTACTGCTGGTGCAAAAACCTGAGTCAAGCTCCGCCGAGTTCTTATACAGAATATACAATGCAGATGGCAGTGAAGTTGAGCAGTGCGGTAACGGAGCGCGTTGTTTTGCCCGCTTTGTAACGGAAAAAGGCCTGACTGAATCGGCAGATATTGCAGTCGAAACTAAATCAGGATTAATCCATTTGCGGCTGGTGAATGATGACCGGGTTGAAGTCGATATGGGGGCGCCGGAGATGAGGCCAGACGCGCTGCCGTTTATTGCCGAGCAGGCGTCTGTTGTTTATAAGATTGAGGTTGACGGATCGAGTCTTGAGATAGGCGCCGTTTCAATGGGAAACCCGCATGCGGTGATCAAAGTAGAGGATATTGCATCAGCACCGGTCAAACGTCTGGGACCGATGCTAGAGTCGCACCCTCGATTTCCAAATCGGGTGAATGTGGGTTTTATGCAGGTTATAGATCGTACGCATATTCAACTGCGGGTTTATGAAAGAGGCGCGGGTGAAACACTGGCCTGTGGTACAGGCGCTTGTGCCGCGGTGGTATCAGGCATCCAACGCGGTTGGCTTGATGAGGAAGTCGAGGTAAGCTTAGCCGGAGGAAAACTTTTAATACGCTGGCAAGGTGGCAACACACCGGTATTGATGACCGGTTCAGCAACAACCGTATATGAAGGGCAGATAGCACTGTGAGCCAGCCATCGAATAAAACAAAAGTAAGTTCTGAGCTTGATGATCAGGCCGTTGCCGATTACCTTGAGCAAAATAAAGATTTTTTCAATCGACATGCCAATTTACTGAGTAAGCTGGATATCAACCACGAGAGTGGCGCAGCGGTATCACTGATTGAAAGACAGGTGATCGTATTACGTGATAAAAACCAGCGTTTAGAAAGCAAACTCTATGAGCTGGTTTCTCTGGCCAGAGAAAATGAGCAGCTGAGTCGAAACATTCTGCAGCTGGTGGTGAACTTGTTGTGGAGTGATGATCTGGAGTCGTTATTAAGTTCAGTCGTCGATGCCATGCGCCATGAGTTTCAGGTCGATTATGCCAGTGTGCATTTGATAACCGACGATAAATCGTTGTGCGATCAAATGCCGCAATGGTATCTGCATTCTGCCGACGAGCGTTTTGCCTCAATTCGTTCAGCGCTCGATAGCCGTCGCCCTTTATGCGGCCGGCTTAGCCAGCAGCAGATAGCCTGCCTGTTTGCAGAACACCATGAAGACATTCAGTCGGCAGCACTGATCCCCTTGATCTCAGGCGCAGTATTGGGCTTTATTGGTCTGGGCGCGCAGAGCCCGGAGCGCTTTACCCCGGCAATGGCGACAAACTTTCTCAGCCAGATTGGTGAGCTAGTCAGTGCTGCGATTGGTACTTACCACAGCTAATGGTGCTGCAGCAGCAAGTCAGCCGTTTTTATCAATACTTAGAAGCAGAAAAGCAGTACTCTGAGCACACTTTAAAAAACTACCGTCGTGATATCACTGCGTTTCTGAGCTTTTGTGATGATCAGTCGATAGCTGATTTTAACACACTCGATTCCGCACACATCCGCCAGTTTGTCGCAAACCGTCACCGTCAGGGGCTGGGGGGGCGGAGCATACAGCGCCTGTTATCAGCCTTGCGCAGCCTGTTTCATTTTCTAAATAAACAGCGGCTGTTAACGCATAATCCGGCCAAGGGTGTTCGCGCGCCTAAAGCTGCGCGAAAGTTACCGGAAGTATTATCGGTTGCGCAGTTAGAGCAGTTATTGGAACTGCCCGGTGACGATATCCTGAGCCTCAGGGATAAAGCGATGATGGAATTAATGTATGGCTGCGGCCTGCGTCTAACAGAACTGGTGTCACTGGACTTATCTCAGCTTGATCAACAGCAGCAACTGCTGAACGTCACAGGTAAGGGCAATAAACAACGTTATCTGCCTTATGGTGCAAAAGCCAGGCGCTCGCTAATCGACTGGTTAGCGGTACGCGCGCAAATCTCAGCAACAGCAGAAACCGCGGTCTTTGTTAGCAGGCGCGGTAGCCGCTTAAAACAAAGCAGTGTTCAGCAGCGTTTAAAAAAATGGGCTATAACACAAGGACTGGACGTCGAGTTGTATCCGCATAAGCTACGGCATTCATTTGCCTCACATATTTTAGAATCCAGTGGTGATATCAGAGCGGTACAGGAATTATTAGGGCATGAAAATCTCAGCACGACCCAGATCTATACGCACCTTGATTTTCAGCATTTAGCAAAAGTGTATGATCAGGCGCACCCACGAGCCAGAAAAAAGAATAATAAATAAACCGGAATTAGCAGGCCCTGTGAGCAGCAGGTGAGAGGGAGTTGTGACATTAGTTTGTTAAAAAAAGATCAGATTCGTTTTCTTTATGATCAGGCATATACTGCTAACATTGCATTATTAGCTGTCGGCATGCTGGTACTGGGCGCTTTTGTTTTTGAAGGCGAACGCCGTTTTATCGGCTGGTTTTTTCTGCTGTTTGTGCTGGTTGCAGCCGTCAGGCTTTTTTTAGCAAAATCCTTCTTTAGTTCGGCAACAACAGATATCGAGAAATGCGCAAGCCATTACGTTGCCGCCAGCTTTTTTATGGGCCTGCTCTGGGGCTTATTATCACTGGTCTATTACGATTTACAAAATAATGAATTACGTATATTTCTGACAATTGTTAATCTTGGTCTGATCACCGCAGGCATCGGCTCACTGGCCGTCTGGATGAAAGCGTATCTGGCATATAGCCTGCCTCAATTAATAGCTTTAATGCTGGTCTATATATTCAATGACAGTATATACGTGGCGATATCTGTCTTGTTATTTGCAGGGTTCATGATTAAGGTCGCGCTCAATTCCAATATAAACTTTAAGCAGGGCCGTTTATTGATCGAGGAAAATACCCGATACATAGAAAACATGGATGTCGAGATAGAAAGCCGCAAACGCGCCCAGCTGGAATTAGAACAATATCAACACGAATTAGAAGCCGTTGTGAAAGAGCGTACCAGAGAGTTATTAGACATCAATGGCGACCTTAAAGAACAGATTGAAAAAAGAAGGAAAGTGGAAGAAGATCTGGAGTACCTGGCCTATTATGATGTATTGACCGATCTACCTAACCGCTCATTATTAATCGAAAGGATAAAACAGGCGATTAACAAGGCAAAGCGGCAAGGTTCTTTATTCGCCGTGCTGTTTTTAGACCTGGACCGGTTTAAAGCCATTAATGACAGCCTGGGTCATGACGTCGGCGACCAGTTAATTAAAGAAGTCGCCGCGCGATTAAAACTACTGTTAAGAGAGACCGATACCATAGCCAGAAATGGCGGTGATGAATTTGTTATTCTGATTGAAAACCTAAAGGATGTCAGGGAAGCCTTTACAGTGGCAGAGAAAGCGATTCATTGCATTAGTGAACATTTTCTGATTGCAGGCCATGATGTCCATATCGGTGCCAGTATTGGCATTTCTATTTATCCGTTAGACGCTGATAATGAGATGGATTTGATAAAAATGTCTGACACAGCGATGTACTGTGCCAAAGAACGGGGTAGCAATCATTTTGAATTTTATTCAAACGAAATGTCACACCAGATACGCGACCGGCTGGAGCTGGAAAACGCCTTAAGATCAGCGATAAAAAATGATGAGTTTTTCATGGTTTATCAGCCACAGGTCAATACACACAGTGCACAGACGACCGGACTAGAAGCTTTATTGCGTTGGCATAGCCCAGATCTGGGCTTGGTCTCACCATCCCGCTTTATTCCCGTACTGGAAGAGACCGGCATGATTTATCCCGTAGGAGAGTGGGTAATTTTACAGGTGATTGATTTTATCAAATCAGGAAAAGCCAGGCAGGCAAAAGTGTCCATTAACTTGTCCGCGTTGCAGTGTTCAGTCAAAAAATACAGTGAAAAGATAAAACACCATATCGAAACCAGCGCCATTGATGCGCAACAAATCGAGTTTGAAGTCACAGAATCCGTGTTAATCAATGATTTTAGAAAAACAGAAATGTTTTTGACAGAAATCAACAAGTTGGGGTGCACGATTGCACTCGATGATTTCGGAACAGGTTATACTTCGTTCAGTTACCTGGCAAAACTGCCGATTGATGTGATTAAAATTGACCGCTCTCTGCTGGCCGGTATCGACAAAAACAAGACATTGCAAGACATCGTATTGGCAATAGTGACAATGTGTCAGAGCCTGGGCATAGAGAATGTGTTCGAGGGTGTTGAAACGGAAGCAGAACTGAATATCGTCAGGCGGCTGAATGGAAAAATCATTCAAGGTTATTTTTATAGCAAACCTTTGAACGAACAAGAGATAGAAAAGTGGTTTCAAGAAGACAAATACTTAGTTAATTAATAAAAGTGAATTATTGGGGGATGTATGCATTTTGACCAGGATCTGTTAGAAGAGATGAAGGTATTGTCATGTTTTGATTTGGCAAACCTGCAAACCGGAATTAAGGTGCATTCAGATGCGCTGGAATCTAAAATTGCAGCCACCGCCCGTTTGTTTGATAAAGGCCTGGTAAGTCAGAAAGACGGCGGTTATCTGACGGAACGAGGGCAGATTGCGGCCGAACATTTACAGCATCTATCGGGTGTTCTTGATTAATGTTCACAGAAGTTTTCTACTGTTGGCTGTGATTTGTTGAGGTGATGCCTTAGAGCGGTCAGAGCTGCTGATTTGGCATATAACAGGCTATGGAAGAGTAGGGAGTTTTCGACTGGATGAAATGTTTTTTTTGTAACAAAGCCGTCTTTGGTGCTGATGGCATTACGGTACCGGCTAAGGGTCCGGCACATCAAAAATGTTTTCAGGTAGACCAGGCGCTAAAAAGAACCTTTCAGTCACTCAATATCAGTGAGTTGAATGACGAAGAGCTGACCGATTTACTGGATCTGGTGTTAGCCGAGGTCAATATTCGTAAAAAACCAGCCGATGACGATGGAATAGAACTCTTCTAAGACCGGCATTATCAGCAATCAGCATTGCCGGCCTTGAATTACGCCGAATCGGGCATATTTTCATATTTCGTGTACAATTCGCAACCTGATGAAAATTTCTGGAGGCTCAAGTGCCCACCTTTCATGGTACGACGATTATATCTATCCGCCGCGGTAATTCTGTTGTTATCGGCGGTGATGGTCAGGTCACGCTTGGCGATACGGTAATGAAGGCCAATGCACGCAAGGTCCGCCGGCTATACCATAATAAGGTACTGGTCGGTTTTGCCGGCGCAACAGCAGATGCGTTCACGTTATTTGAGCGATTTGAAGGCCAGCTTGAAAAACATAACGGTCAACTGGTGCGTTCGGCTGTTGAACTGGCAAAAGACTGGCGAACAGACAAAATGCTGCGTAATCTAGAAGCCATGTTGATTGTTGCCGACAAGGAAGCCTCTTTGATCATCAGCGGTAACGGCGATGTTATCGATACCGATGATGACTTGCTGGCGATTGGTTCAGGCTCGAATTATGCACGCTCGGCCGCAAGGGCTTTGTTTGATAATACGGACTACTCGGCCCGTGATATTGTCGAAAAAAGCTTAAACATCGCAGGCGATATATGTATCTACACCAACCAGAATCTGACGATTGAAGAACTGGTTGACGGCGAATAATATTTTATAGGTTTTGATAATGTCATCCATGACTCCCCGTGAAATTGTTCAGGAACTGGACAAACACATTGTAGGCCAAAGCTCAGCAAAACGAGCGGTGGCTATAGCCCTGCGTAACCGCTACCGTCGGCAGATGGTAGCGGAAGAATTGCGCAATGAAATCACGCCCAAAAACATCCTGATGATTGGACCGACCGGAGTCGGCAAAACCGAAATTGCCCGCCGACTGGCGAAGCTGGCTAATGCACCGTTTATAAAAGTAGAAGCAACCAAGTTCACTGAAGTCGGCTATGTTGGTCGCGAAGTTGATACGATCATACGCGATCTTGTCGATATGTCGGTGAAAGAAGTGCGCGAAGCTGAAATGAAAAAAGTGCATTCGCTGGCTGAAGATAAAGTTGAAGAGCGCATTCTAAACGCATTATTGCCACCGCCGCGTGACTCCTTCGGTAATCCAGAAGTGGATGAAGATAACCGAACCCGAGACAAATTCAGAACCAAGTTAAGATTAGGTGATCTTGACGAGCGTGAAATTGAAATTGAAGTACAGGCCGCTCAGGTTGGGGTAGAGATAATGGCGCCCCCTGGCATGGAAGAAATGACCAGCCAGTTGCAGGGCATGTTTCAGAATATGTCCAGCGATAGTAAAAAACTGCGCAAAATGACGGTTAAGCAGGCGCAAAAACTCTTGCTGGAAGAAGAGGCCTCGAAACTGGTGAATGAAGAAGACCTCAAACACCAGGCGGTTATCAACGCAGAACAAAATGGTATTGTCTTTATCGACGAGATCGACAAGGTCTGTCAGCGCAGTGAAACCAGCGGCAGCGATGTCTCTCGTGAAGGCGTGCAGAGAGATTTGCTGCCCCTGGTCGAAGGCTGCACGGTAACAACAAAATACGGCATGGTGAAGACAGACCATATTTTATTCATTACCTCGGGTGCTTTCCATGTCAGCAAACCCTCGGACCTGATTCCAGAATTACAGGGACGATTACCGATCCGTGTTGAACTTGATGCTCTGGTGGCTGAGGACTTTATACGCATTCTGACAGAGCCTGATGCGGCACTGACAGTGCAGTATAAGGCGCTGTTGGCAACGGAAGACGTGAGCATTAACTTTACCGAGGAAGGCGTCGCTCGCATCGCTGAAGTGGCTTTCAGTGTCAATGAGAAAACTGAAAATATTGGCGCGCGCAGACTGCACACCGTCATGGAGCGTTTGCTCGAAGAAATATCATATGAAGCGGCGGATAAGCCGGGCACCTCAGTCAACATTGATGCAGCCTATGTTGACAGTTATCTCGGCGATCTGGCTAAGGATCACGACCTGAGCCGGTATATATTGTAAAAAAAGTGAATAACTGCCCGCTTTTCAGGGCTAAGCAGAACGAGCGCTGTAAACAGATACATTACAACTTAAATTGATGAGACAGGTCGGCGCATAAACGCCGGCTTATCGGAGTAATAAATGCCAAAACCAACGAATATTATGCTGCACAAAAAATCGCATGTACTGGAATTAGAATTTGATGACGGCGCGACCTTTAAATTGCCCTGTGAATATTTACGTGTTTATTCACCGTCGGCAGAAGTCACCGGGCATGGCCCGGGCCAGGAAGTGTTGCAGCTGAATAAGGAAAGTGTGAACATTGATGCTATTGAGCCAGTCGGCCATTATGCCGTTAAGCTGGCATTTAGTGATAATCACGATACGGGCCTGTATTCCTGGGATTATTTGTATGAGCTGGGCACCACGTACCAGGATAAATGGGCGAACTACCTCGAGCGCCTGAAAGCCGCCGGCCATGAAAGACAACAGGCCGAGAGCAATTAGATCTGTGGCAAAGAGCGACAATAGCCCGTTTTAGGAAACAAATGAAAAATAACGAAAAAACACATTTTGGTTTTGAGCAGGTCAATGCCGCCGACAAAGCTGGCAAAGTGGCCGAGGTTTTCCATTCAGTAGCAGACAAATACGATGTCATGAACGATGTGATGTCATTTGGTGTGCATCGCTTATGGAAACGTTTTACCCTGGCGCAGACCGGCCTCAAGGCTGGCCAGCGAGTGCTCGACCTGGCAGGGGGAACCGGTGATCTGGCTTTAAAAATGTCACGCATGGTGGGTGACTCCGGCGAGGTTGTGCTGTCGGATATCAATGGCTCAATGTTATCGAATGGTCGCGACCGGCTGACCGATGAAGGTGTCGCCGGCAATATTCGTTATGTTCAGGCGAATGCCGAGTGTTTGCCATTCCCGGATGATTATTTCGACTGCATTACCATGGCCTTCGGCTTACGTAATGTGACCGATAAAGACATGGCCTTGCGATCAATGAACCGCATATTAAAACCGGGTGGACGTTTACTGGTACTGGAATTTTCAAAGCCGGTAGCACCGGGTCTGGCACCGGTTTATGACTTCTATTCGTTTAAACTGTTACCGATGATGGGCAAAGTGATTGCTAATGACGAAGAAAGTTATCGTTATCTGGCGGAATCGATTCGCATGCACCCGGATCAGGAGACCTTAAAGGCGATGATGCAGGAAGCCGGATTTGAGCGCTGTGATTACCATAATTTAACCGGTGGTATCGTCGCCTTGCATAAAGGCTTTAAACTGTAATCACCACAACAAAGCAGACAAGCCAGCAAGTTAAGAATGAGCTAAATGAGTGAAGCCTTGCAGTGAAACTACCTGAAGTCCTGATAGCTACTCTGGAGAATGCGTTTAATCGCATTCTGGCACTGGACCCGGAAGCGGTCAGCCAGCTGGCGGCGATGCAAGGGCGCATCATCTGCCTCCAGCTCGACGCAATCAATGTGCGCCTGTATCTGTTGCCATCAGCTGCTGAGGTGATGGTGTTTGATGGCTTTGATGCCGCCGCCGATACTACCATCAGCGGCACTCCACTTGCGCTGGCAAAACTGGGCATGGCGGAAGATAGCCAGGCCGAAATGTTTTCTGGCGAAGTCAAAATAAGCGGCGATCTAAAACTGGGCCGCCAGTTTAGTCGTTTACTGGCTTCACTGGATATCGACTGGGAAGAACAGCTTTCTAAAGTCACGGGTGATATGACGGCGCATACAGTTGCAAATATTGGGCGTTCTTTGTTCTCACTCAAAAAAAGAAACAGTGCTTCCATGAAGATGAACATGGGTGAATATTTACAGGAAGAAATCCATTATTTACCGAGCCGAAACGAAACGGAAAGTTTCTTAAAAGATATTGATGATTTGCGAAATGATGTATCCAGGCTAAAAGCCCGTTTGCAGAAGATGGAACAAAAAAAAATACAAGATTCATCTGATACCAAGGTTGATAATAAATGATTCGCCCCTCCCAGCTGTTGCGTTTGCTGCGCATTAATTATGTCTTAATGAAACATGGCCTCGATGACATCGTATTTGAGATTCATTTGTTCAGGCCATTTCGTTTTATTTTGTTTTTAATGCCTTGGAACTGGGTGCCAAGAAAGCGGGCGCCACGCGGAGAACGTTTGAGGTGTGCGCTTGAAGATTTGGGGCCGGTTTTTATTAAACTCGGCCAGATGCTGTCAACACGCCGCGACTTGCTGGCTGATGACATTGCACAGGAACTGGCTCAATTACAGGATAACGTGCCGTCGTTTGCAGCAGAGCAAGCCAAAAACATCATAGAAAAATCATTGAAGTGCAGTGTCAAAGAGGCTTTTTTACGTTTTGATGATGAGCCTTTTGCTTCGGCCTCCATAGCTCAGGTACATGGCGCGCAGCTAGACGATGGCACCGAGGTGATTGTCAAAGTAGTGCGCCCTGGCATCAGCAAAGTCATAAAACGCGATGTTGCATTAATGTATGTGATTGCAGAATTAGCGGAACGGTATTCAAAGGTGGGTCGCCGCCTGCGAGTCATAGAAGTGGTGGCTGAATATGAAAAAACCATTCACGACGAGTTAAACCTGCAACGCGAAGCCGCTAACGCGTCTCAGTTGCGGCGGAACTTCAGTCAGTCTGCGGCATTATATATTCCGGAAGTTTACTGGGACTATGTGCGTCGTGATGTCATGGTCATGGAGCGCATTTCCGGTATTCCGATTGGCCAGACAGATGCACTGATTAAGCACGGCGTAAACCTGGAGCGGCTATCTGAGCGTGGCGTTGAGATATTTTTTACCCAGGTTTTCAAACACAATTTTTTCCACGCGGATATGCACCCGGGCAATATTTTTGTAGACCTTAAAAATCCACAGAACGCACAATATATAGCCGTTGATTTTGGCATTGTCGGCAGTCTTAACGTCGAAGACCAGCGCTATTTGGCAGAAAACTTTCTGGCTTTTTTCAAGCGCGATTATCAGCGTGTCGCGCAACTGCATGTCGACTCGGGCTGGGTGCCGGCCGATACACGGGTTGATGAATTTGAATCGGCGATTCGCAGTGTCTGTGAGCCAATTTTTGAAAAGCCACTGAAAGATATTTCATTTGGCCTGGTGCTTTTGGGGCTGTTTCAGACGGCGCAGCGTTTTAATATGGAAGTACAGCCGCAGCTGGTATTGTTACAAAAAACATTGCTGAACATAGAAGGACTCGGCCGGCAGTTAAATCCGGATCTGGATTTGTGGAAAACAGCAAAACCGTTTCTTGAAAACTGGATGGATGAACAGATTGGCACGAAAGCTATGTGGCGTGGCTTTAAAAAGAATCTGCCCTTCATCGCTGAAAAATTACCGGAAATGCCGAACCTGATTTATGCGGCATTGAACCGGGCCGCAGAAGGTGAAAACCATGAGGCCCAGCAACGTGAGATGCGAGCGTTTAGAAAAGAAATAGCACGGTCTAATCAAAAAACAGTGTCGACTATTATAGGTTCAAGTTTAATCATCAGTGCTTTTATTGTTTATAGCCTGAACCCTGTGAGCGGAGCATTGCTCTGGGGAGTGCCTGTGGTGTCCTGGATAAGCGGTGTCAGCGGCTCGTTAATTATCTATTTTGCGTTAAAAGAATAAGCCTGAAACACTACTTGTTAGATAGTCGCTCTGACAGCCATTCAAGCGCAGAGGCGCGGGACTGGAATTGGCCGAGTTCTCTTGAGACACCATTGGCCAGTGATTTAGCGGCAATGTAAAACTCAGCGAGTTCTACATGCTGTTGAGTATAGGTTAAAAAGGCACATCGTGAATCCGGGTCGAGCATATAAAGTCCGGCTGCTTTTTGTGCAATAGTAATGAGATCGCCGAAACTGATATCAGAAAAATCTGAATCAGTAAGATCAAACAGTTCGCTGTAGCCATAAATAGAAGGTTCCAGCCAGACGGTATACTGATAGCTTTCGATTTCTTTTAACGTCATACGCCCAGAACATACGCTATGCACTAGGCGAAGATCGTGGTCTGGCGTTGAAGTAATTGGCATAATTCGTCTTGGATATTTTTCGGATAGTATATCAATTTTATGATTCAAATTATTGTTAAAAAATCAAATCACAGCCGCTGGCTGTGCGTAAGTTGTCGGGTAACGAAATAAGCTGATGGATGTATCGAATATATTAAATGACCTAAATGAAGTGCAGCGTGAGGCCGTATCGGCCCCTGACCGCTCACTATTGGTACTGGCCGGTGCCGGCAGTGGCAAAACCAGGGTGCTGGTACACCGCATAAGCTGGTTAACGACGGTTGAAAACGTCTCGCCGTATAGTATTTTGGCGGTGACGTTTACCAATAAAGCCTCGGCAGAAATGCGCCAGCGCGTTGAAAAAATGCAAAGTCAGTCGATGGCAGGTATCTGGGTGGGTACTTTTCATGGACTGGCGCATCGTTTGTTAAGGAGTCACTGGCAGCAAGCAGGTCTTGTGCAAAGCTTTCAGATTCTCGATTCAGATGATCAGTTACGGTTAGTGAAAAGAGTGATACTTGCGCTGGAACTCGATGACACACAGTGGCAGCCAAAACAGGTCCGTGGTTTCATTAATGCCTGTAAAGACGAGGGTGACCGGCCCCAGCATATTGCAGATAATGGCGACCCGGTACGCCGCCAGCTGGTAAGAATTTATTCAGCTTACGAAGCGGCCTGTAAAAGAGCCGGGGTGATTGATTTTGCGGAAATGTTACTCAGGTCGCTGGAGTTGCTGCGTGACAATAAAGACTTACTGGCACACTATCAGCAGCGGTTTCGTCACATATTAGTCGATGAGTTTCAGGATACCAATGCCATCCAGTATGCCTGGGTACGCTTGCTGGTAGGCAAAGATAACAATATTTTTGTGGTCGGCGATGATGATCAGGCGATTTATGGCTGGCGTGGTGCGCGAGTAGAAAACCTGCAAAAATTCAGAAAAGACTTTCCGCAGACCCGAATTATAAAACTGGAACAAAATTATCGCTCAACGGCGACCATTTTATCCGCAGCCAATGCAGTGATTGGAAACAATGGCGATCGCCTGGGCAAAAGGCTGTGGACGGCCGGCAGTGATGGCCAGCCGATCACCTACTATCAGGCCTATAATGAATTTGATGAAGCACGTTTTATCATCGATAAGATTAAACAATGGGTGAGTGACGGTGAGTTGCGTGCTGATGTTGCCATTCTTTACCGATCCAATGCCCAGTCTCGTGTTTTTGAGCAGACACTCAATGCCGAACAGATACCGTATCGAATTTATGGGGGTTTGCGATATTTTGACCGCGCAGAAATAAAGGACTGCATTGCCTATTTACGGCTGATGAATAACGTTCTTGACGATACGGCTTTTGAACGCATTGTTAATGTGCCGGCGCGCGGAATAGGTGGCCGGACGCTGGAAATTGTGCGCGAACGAGCAAAGACAGCAGAAATCACCATGTGGCAAGCTGCCGAACAGCTGATTAAAGAAAAAGCCTTAACCGCGCGGGCCGCTAACGCGCTGCAAAGTTTTCTCGACTTGATGGCTGAGATGCAGGCCGCCTGCATCGATGTCGAACTGCACGAAAAAGTAGAACATGTGATACATCAGTCGGGCTTGATCGAGCACCATGAAAAAGACAAGTCAGAAAAATCAGAACAAAGAATCGAAAACATGGAAGAACTGGTGGGTGCGGCAAAAAACTTTACGGTCGCTGAAGACGAAGCCCAGGATATGGATAAAATAACCGCGTTCTTAACCTATGCGGTACTGGAGTCAGGAGAAGGCCAGGCACAGGAGTGGGAAGATTGTGTGCAGATGATGACACTGCATAGTGCCAAAGGACTGGAGTTTAAACAGGTATATATCTGCGGTGTAGAAGAAGGGCTGTTCCCGCACCAGCGATCAATTGAGGATGCATCACGCCTGGAGGAAGAGCGTCGGCTTTGTTATGTTGGCATTACCCGGGCCAGAGAGCAGCTGACCATAACCAATGCCGAGCACCGTCAGCTATATGGCCGTGACACATATCCACGGGCGTCGCGTTTTATCAGTGAAATACCTGCCGAGTTAGTCGCCGACGTGCGCCTGCGGACACAAGTTTCCGAGCCGCAGTACGTGAGTGATGATCTGTGCGAAAACGAAACGGGTGGTTTTCAGATAGGCCAGCGAGTGATGCACCCAAAGTTTGGAGAGGGCATGGTGCTTAACTTTGAAGGCAGTGGTGCGCATGCACGGCTAGAAGTTAATTTTGAATTCGAAGGCACAAAATGGTTGGTAATATCGTATGCTAACCTGAGCATTTTATAAAAAAACTGGACACACCAGCGTTGGCAAAATAACTTGGATATTATAAACGTCTATATCAGAAGACTGATGTTATCAGGCTTAAAGCTTTTGCTTGGCCTGTTGTGGATGTTCTATGGCCGCGAGTTTGTTGACAGCTGGCAAACCTCATCCGATTCGTTATTTCTGTACTGGTTTCTGAGCGGTCTTATTTTAGGCCTGGTACTGCATGCGATTTTCACCTCTGTCCGTGACATTCTGATTATTTTTGATGTGCTTAGCGCCGACAGTGATCTGGTCGAGTCGGTTTACCACGGGGTTATAAAAGATAACAAAATCGCGCTGGCTATTAAAAATAAAAAAGCTAAATATATCTATGTTAATGATTATTACTGTGAAATATTTGGCATAACAAAAAACTATATTGCGGGCAAATCCGACGACTGTTTCATGGACGAACTGGAGGTCATGAAAACAAGCGAGGAGGATGACTACGTATTAACACAGGGCAAGACCCACCAGCACGAAGAAGAATCCTTTGTTGAGGGCAGGGCCGTACGCCTGAGAACGACTAAAAAACCAATCTACAATAAAAAAAATAAACTCATCGGTCTGGCGATTACAAGACAAGATATCACGGAACTCTACGAGCTGGAAAAAAGCAATAAAGACCTAAAGGCCCGATATAAACGACTGTTTGATGATTTGCCATTTCCAACCTTAATGCTGGATGTAAAAACAACACTGGCAATTGAATTTAATGATGCGCTGCTGGATATGCTCGGTTACCAGCGAGGGGAGTTTTTTCGTACCCGGCTGGGTTTATACATGGCAGAAGGCAGTGAGGATACGCTTGAGTTTGTCAACCAGCTGGTTGCCAGTAAAGGCGGCATCAGAAGTATAAAACTGATTAACAAAAACAAGGACATCTACGATGTAGAAGCTCATTTTAGAGTGACTCATATCAAAGGAAAAGATTACCTGCACGTCATATTCCGCGACATCACAGACAATAAACAAGCCACAGAGGCGCTGGTTCAGTCAGAGAAAAATTACTACGCGCTATTTAATCATGCCAATGATGCGGTGTTCATTATCGACCCGGAAACACTGGCTATTGTTGACGCCAATCAGCTGGCATATATTTGGCTTGGCTATGACGAAGGTGAGCTCAACAGCCTGTCAATATTTGATATTGACAGGGCAGGGCTTGAAAAAGTTACGCGAGAAAAAATTCAAGAATTATCCCAGAATAAAGACATTCTGTTCGAGCATGAAATGTGTACTTACCAGGGCGATATTGTTCCGGTAGAAATCAGTGCGCACAGCGTTATCTATGAAAACAAACTGGCTTATCAGTACGTTGTCAGGGATATCAGCGAACGTAAAGTTGCCGAGTGGGCGCTTCGTGAGAGTGAAGAGCGTTACTGGCAGATGTTTGAAAATAACAGCTCGATCATGCTGGTGCTCGATGCCAGCAGATGGGTGATTGAGGACGCTAACGAAGCGGCGGTTGAATTTTATAAAATTCAAAAGGAAGAGCTGGTAGGTTGCTCCTATGACCGCATTTATATCGGCACTGACAGAAATTTTGTAGAGTCAGCCAGCCAGTCGATAAAACGCAAGGTTTACGAGTGCACGCATAAACTGGGTGATAATGAAATCCGCTTTGTTGAAATCAATGAAGCACCAATTGAGGTACACGGTCGTCAGCTTAGCTTTGTGATTATCCGCGATATCACAGATACAAAAGATGTCGTTAACCAGTTAAATCTGGCACAAAGAATGTTTGCCAGCAGTTCAGAATCTGTGATGGTGCTCGATTTCGACCAGAATATAATATCGGTTAACAATGCCACAATGCTGATGACCGGTTTTAATGAGGCCGAGTTATTGGGCAACAAACCAGAAACCGTGCTTGCAGATAAACACAATAAAATTATTTCAAAAGATATTAACCGGACGTTAATAAACGGCGGTGTATGGAAAGGGCGTATATGGAACAGAAAAAAAACCGGAGAAAGATACTCCGTCAATATGCATATAGAACTTATCAAGCATGAACAGCAGGATAAACATCAGTTTGTATTGATGATGACAGCCAACCTGAACACGGCAGAGCAATCTGATTTAAACGAGATGTTGCATAACAATATACGCGGACTAGCAGATAAAAGGCATTTCATCGACAGGCTGGATTACGCGCTAAAAAAATCAAGAAGGAGCGGGAAGTATATTGCGGTGATGCTGATAGATATCAGGCGGTTTTATGAAATAAATGAACAGCAGGGCTTTGCTGTTGGTGATCAGTTAATTCTTAGTGTAGGCAAACGCATGCAATTTATGAGCAGAGAAAGTGACTATGTGAGTCATTTTGGAGCGGATAATTTTGCCATGTTATTGGAAGATTTTTCAGATCTAAACAAAATCCATATTGTTGCTCAGAAAGTATTATCAACACTGTCAGAGTCATATCAGGTTGACAACAAGGTTTACGATTTGATGTTTGCCGTCGGTATAAGCATGTTTCCGGAAGATGGTAATCAGTCGCATACCCTGATCAAAAGATCAGAACAGGCACTGGTTGCTGCCAAGCGAGAGAACAAGAGCAGTTATTACCTGTCCAACCGTGAGCTTAATGAAAAGGCGAAGATATGGTGGGACTATGAAAGAAGATTGCATAACGCGCTTAGAAATGATGAGTTTAAACTTTATTTTCTGCCACAGTTTGATTTAACAGACAATTCACTGTCATCGATAGAAGTCTTGCTGCGCTGGGATCATCCAGAAAGAGGCATACTTGAGCCGGCAGAATTATTAGTTGAAGCAGAAAATACCGGTTACATTGTGGCCATCGGTGACTGGGTTGTGCGTAAAGCCTGTCATGATCTGAAGCAGCTGCTGGCGATGAATTACGATGTTCCTGAACTGGTGATTAACATATCGACATTGCAAATAGATGAGAACTTGCTCGAATTTTTATCAGAAGTGTGTGAGAGTCAGGGCGTAGCGATAAATAAACTGACGCTTGATATGACCGAGTCATCGGTGTTGAAGATGTCTGCCGCACAGATAGAATTAATTGAATCTCTGCGAGCTGCGGGCATTAAACTGCAAATCGATGACTTTGGAAAAGGCAATAGCTCCATTGCCTCGCTGCTGGATATGGAATTTGATCGTGTGAAAATGGATGCACGGCTGATTCATCAGTTAGTCGGTAATGAAAAAGCACGCCGACATTGTTTAATGGTACAGGCATTATCAGAAGTGCTGGGCTTTAAAATAATTGCCGAAGGGGTTGAGCATAAGGATCAGGTGACCGAGCTTAAAAAGATGCAGTGTGACTTTGCACAAGGCCATTATTTCAGCGAGGCAATGGACCTTGAGCATTTAATCAAATACTTGGACAAATTATAGGGGAAGACATGAAACGACGTGATTTTATTCAGAAGCTGGCTATAGGCAGTGTCGCGGCAGGTAGTGTACTGGCGGCACCGGCTGTGCATGCAAAAAAGACCATCAAATGGAAAATGGTCACCACCTGGCCGAAAAATTTTCCAGGGCTTGGAACCGGGGCAAACAAACTGGCTGAGTTAATAACACAGATGAGTGGCGGCCGGCTAAAGGTTAAAGTTTATGGTGCCGGTGAACTGGTGCCGGCATTTGAGGTGTTTGATGCGGTCTCCAGAGGTACAGCGCAAATGGGACATGGCTCGGCGTATTACTGGAAAGGTAAAATCGAGGAAGCGCAGTTTTTTTCTACCGTACCCTTTGGTTTAAATGGCCAGGAAATGACATCGTGGTTACATCATGGCGGTGGCATGGCGTTATGGAATCAAGTCTATGAGCCATTTGGTGTCATACCCGCCGCTGCCGGCAACACAGGTGTGCAAATGGCTGGCTGGTTTAACAAACAAATCAATAGCCTGGAGGATTTAAAGGGTTTAAAAATGCGAATCCCGGGTCTTGGCGGAGAGGCTTTTAAACGTGCCGGCGGTACACCGGTTAATTTACCCGGGGGAGAGCTGTTTACCGCGTTAAAGACAGGCGCCTTAGATGCCACCGAATGGGTGGGCCCTTATAACGACCTGGCCTTTGGTTTTTATAAGGCGGCTAAGTATTATTATTACCCTGGCTGGCATGAGCCAGGCACGACCCTGGAAGCGACCATCAATAAAAAAGCCTTTGAGGCATTGCCAAAGGATTTACAGGCTATCGTAATGAATGCCTGCAGTGTGGTGAATCAGGATATGCTGCTGGAATATACCGCTCGAAATAATGCAGCCTTAGATACACTGTTAAATAAACATAAAGTCGACATGCGAAAACTGCCGGACGATGTATTAAACAAGTTAAGGCATCTGTCTGAAGAGGTGGTGCTGGAGCTGGCGGCTAAAGACAAACGATCACAAAAGATTTATGACTCGTTTTCAAAGTTCAGAAAACAGGTGGTCGACTGGCACAAAATTTCAGAACAGGCTTATTATAACGTCAGGACCAAGGTTTAGGCCTTTACCTGACTCAGCGCCCAGCCGGGGTCCGGAGCGCAGGGAATGCCTCCGGACTTTCGCGCATTAGTTTATCTTTGCAGGCAGCCAGGTGGATAACGCTGGCCAGTAAGCTATCATGGCCAGGGCTAATAACTGGATGATGATAAAAGGCGCAACGCCTTTGTAAATTTGCATTGTGGTGATGCTGGCAGGGGCAACGCCACGCAGATAAAACAAAGCAAAACCAAAGGGCGGCGTCAGGAAGGAAGTCTGCAGATTAATGGCAATCATTATGCCAAGCCAGATCGGGTTAACATCCATGGCCAATAAGATTGGCCCAACGATGGGCACCACCACAAAGGTTATTTCAATAAAGTCGAGCACAAAGCCGAGTAAAAACATCACCAGCATAACAACAAACACAGCAGTAAAGACGCCACCGGGCAAAGCGGTTAAAAAATCCTGCACCAGTTCATCACCACCAAAACCGCGGAAGACCAGCGAGAAGATGGAGGCACCGATAAAAATAAGAAAGACCATGCTGGTCACGCGCGTTGTTTCTTGTGTTACCTGTTTTAGAATATCGAGGTTTAATTGCTTTTGTTGCAGTGCGATCATAATGGCACCAAAAGCGCCGACCGAGGCCGCCTCTGTCGGTGTCGCAAAACCGCCGATAATGGAGCCGAGCACCGCGATTATAAGCAGTACCGGCGGCATTAAGCTGGTTAGCACGTTTTTGATGATTTGCTGCCGGCTGATCTGCCGTTCGCTGGCAGCAATGGCCGGCATGGCTGATGGGTTAACAAAGCTCACCGTGAGCAGATAAAAAAGATATAAAGCCACCAGCAATAAACCGGGTATCAGCGCGCCGATAAAAAGATCACCGACTGAGAGTGTCTCGGGTGAAAAGATGCCCTGATCTAACTGTGCCTGCTGATAGGCGGATGATAAGACGTCACCGAGCAACACCAGCACGATTGAAGGCGGGATAATTTGCCCGAGCGTACCGGTGGCACAAATAATGCCGGTGGCAATTTTTGTATCGTAACCGTGTTTGAGCATCGTCGGTAAAGACAATAAACCCATGGTGACGACAGTGGCGCCGACAATGCCGGTGCTGGCGGCTAATAACATGCCGACCAGGGTGACGGAGATAGCGATGCCGCCGGGCAAAGGCCCGAATAAAGAGGCCATGGTCTCAAGCAGTTTCTCTGCAACCCGAGACTTTTCCAGCATCACGCCCATGAAAACAAATAGCGGCACAGCAATCAATGTCTGATTGGTCATAATGCCGTAGAGTCGGTTGGGTAATGCTTGCAGGAAAGCAGAATCAAACGTGCCGGTATAATCACCGAGCAGCGCAAAGCCCAGCGCGGTGCCGGCCAGTGTCATAGCGACGGGGTAGCCGAGCAAAAGAAAGACAAAAACAAATATAAACAACAACAGCGCCATGTATTCCATTTACCAGTATTACCTCTGTGGCGCTTGTTTTAGAATTTGTATGGCGCGCAAACTACTGGCGATGCCCTGCAATAGCATTAATGCGGCCATCAGCAGAATCGCTGTTTTTAATAAAAAAACACCGGGCAGGCCGCCTGCTTCTCTGGATGTTTCTAAGACCGCCCAGCTTTCGCCGACGTATTGCCAGCTGATGATAAAGATGAATAACATGGCAGGGCCAAGAAAAAACACGTTGCCAAAGAGGTTCACCCCGGCCCGCGCTTTAGCGGATAGCCGCTGATAAATGATATCGACGCGAACATGGGCGTCACATTGTAAGGTGTAAGCGGCACCGACCAGAAAGATCAGGGCGTGCATATAGATAATGCTTTCCTGCATTGCAATCAGGCCGTAGTCGAACAGATAACGTAAAACCACCACCAGAAAAGTAGTGATCACCATCAGCAGGCTTAACCAGGAAACAGCCAGTCCGGCGCATTTAACGACAGCTTCAATGGTGTTGATGCAGCGTTGTAACATGGCGTTTGCCTTTATACCCAGTGGCTGAGTATTTCATCAGTGTCCTGACGGCGCTGAAGCAGAATGTGTTTAAACTCGTCGGGGTCTTTTTGATGGGTGATTTCACCTGCTTTGGGGAAATGAACCGCATACAGGCGTGAGAGCCAGAATCGTAAGGCACCCGCGCGCAGCATAACAGGCCAGAGCGGTTTTTCCTGTGGCGTTAATGGCCGGTGTTGATGGTAGGCATTGAGGAAAGCCGAGACCTTTTCAAAATCCAGCGAGCCGTCCGCCTGGTTGCACCAGTCATTAATGGTGACAGCAACATCGTATAAGAGCGCATCAGTGCTGGCGAAATAGAAATCGATAATGCCACTGAGTTCATTCTCGTACCAGAGCGCATTATCACGAAACAGATCTGCGTGGATCAGGCCACGTGGAATATCGGCATGGGATTGAGAGGCCTGAAACTGCATTTCGTCATGCAGCACCTGAAGTTCTTCTGCCAACAGTTTATCTTCTAACAGCCGGGTGGTGTCATGCCACCAGTGCGGGCCGCGTGAGTTTGTCTGCTGTTGTTGAAAGCTTAAGCCGGCGGTGTGTAAGTCTCCCAGCGCGGCACCGAGTTTTTTGCAGTGCTCAGGCGTGGTATCGATAATGCTGCTGCCTTTTAGTTTTTGCACCAAGGCGGCGGGCTTGCCCTTCAAACTTTGCAGCATCTGACCCTGTTTGTCGGCAATGGGGTGAGCGCTGGGCACCTGATGCTCATTTAAATGCGCCATTAGCTCGAGAAAATAGGGCATTTCTTCAGCAGCGTGGGTTTCAAAGATGGTCAGCACAAACTCTGTTTGTTGCTGCTCTTTTTGGGTGCTGACAAAGTAATTGGTGTTTTCAATGCCGGCGCTGATGCCCTGATAAGAGACCAGTTCCCCAACGTCATAACGTAACAGGAAGGTTTCGAGCTCATCGTGTTCGATAGTGGTATAAACCGACATAGTAACAACTGGTTCTCTAAAAAGATGTGGAAGAAAATGAGAGCGGCATTTTAGCAGCCTGCCGGCGCATGTTAAAGCTGTAAAAGAATTTCCTGCTCCTGTAACGAGGGTTCAAAGTCGCGGTTTTCATAATGATCGAAGATCAGCTTGACGACTTGCTCGGGCGTTTCAGCAATAGAGATCAAATCCAGGTCTTTTTGACTGATCATGTTATTTGCCACCAGTGAGTCCTGAAACCAGTCGAGCAGGCCGCTCCAGAAGGCGCGGTTTACCAGAATGATGGGGATATGACGGGTTTTGCCGGTCTGCACCAGAGTTAAGATCTCGGCCATTTCATCCAGCGTGCCAAAGCCACCGGGGCAGATAACATAGGCAGAGGCGTATTTCACGAACATGACTTTGCGGGTAAAGAAATGCCGGAAGTTGAGTTCGATATCCTGATATTGATTGGCGGTTTGTTCTTTTGGCAGCATGATATTTAAACCGATACTGGGTGCTTTACCGGCCTGCCCGCCTTTGTTTGCAGCTTCCATAATGCCAGGGCCGCCGCCGCTGACAATAGCAAAGCCGGCGTCAGACAGTGAACGCGAGATAGCTTCAGCATTCACATAATCGGCATGATCGTTAGCCGTGCGTGCAGAACCAAAGACACTGACAGAGGGTTTGATGGTGGCCAGGCGTTCAAAGCCTTCGACAAATTCAGCCATTATCTGGAAAACTTTCCAGGATTCCCGCAGCAGGGCGCCATCAACAGCGCTTGCTGATTTAGGAAGTCTGTCTGAATCGGTCTTATGCATAATTATGCCTTCATATCGGGGAACACGTCTGAGATAATTCATGATCTTATTGATTGGACTATACACAACTCATGGCCCCCAAATCCAGCAGCAAATCCGCGAATAAATCTAAAAATAAACAATCACCGCCGATTATATTAGTCGACGGCTCGTCGTATTTATTCCGGGCCTTTCACGCCATGCCGCCATTGACCAATAGCAAGGGCCAGAATACGGGCGCGGTGTATGGTGTGATTAACATGCTGAGAAAGTTACAAGAGCAATATCAGCCGGAGTCGATGGCGGTGATCTTTGATGCCAAAGGCAAAACCTTTCGCCATGATATGTACCAGGCCTATAAAGCCAACCGTCCGCCCATGCCGGATGATTTGAGAGAGCAGATTGAGCCATTGCACCAGCTGGTCGAAGCGCTGGGTTATCCGATGCTGGTAGTCGAAGGGGTCGAAGCCGATGACGTGATTGGCACGCTGGCTAAACAAGCATCAGAAGCAGGTGCCGAGATGCTGATCTCAACCGGCGACAAAGACATGGCACAGCTGGTAAGCGAACATGTCACCCTGATCAACACAATGAATAATAGCCTGATGGATGCTGATGGCGTGGTGGCCAAGTTTGATGTCAGGGCCGATCAAATAATTGATTACTTAGCACTGATAGGTGACAGCGTTGATAATATCCCCGGCGTGCCTAAAGTCGGACCCAAAACGGCAGCCAAATGGTTAAAAGAATATGGCTCACTGCAGACTATCATGGCCAATGCCGACAAATTCAAAGGCAAAATCGGTGAAAACCTGCGCAATAGTCTTGAGCACTTGCCATTGTCTTATGATCTGGCAACGATCGATTGTGAGCTGGAGCTCGAATCCGGCTTGCAAGACCTGGCATTACAGGCCGCGGACAAAGCCCGTTTAAAAGAGCTCTATACAGAGCTGGAGTTCAACAGCTGGTTACGGCAATTAAATGAAAATGGCGAGAACATAACGGAGCAGCCGGCGGCTGTTGCGGTGAGTACCGAGGTTGCCTATGAAACCGTGCTGCAAGAAGCGCAATTTCAAAGCTGGCTGCAAAAACTAACCGCCGCTGACAGTTTTGTCTTCGATACAGAAACCACCAGTCTTAACTATATGCAGGCACGGGTTGTAGGTGTCTCGTTTGCTGTTGAGCCGTATAAAGCAGCCTATGTGCCGTTTGCGCATGACTACGAGGGCGCGCCCGAGCAGCTGACGGAAGAACAGGTGCTGGGTGCGCTAAAACCGCTGTTGGAAGACCCAGAGAAAGGCAAAATCGGTCAGAACCTGAAATACGATAAACACGTATTAATGAATCACAATATCGAGATGCAGGGCATACGTGATGACAGCATGCTTGAATCCTATGTGGTGGACTCCACTTCGCGCCATGACATGGACACCTTGGCGCTGAAATACCTTGGTGTTAATACCATTCATTTTGAAGATGTGGCGGGTAAAGGCGCAAAACAAATCACCTTCGATAAAGTGCCGTTAGAACAGGCCGGGCCGTATGCCGCAGAAGATGCCGATATTACCTTACGGCTGCACCAGGTGTTAGCAGAAAAACTCGCCGCAGATCAGAGCCTGCAAAAAGTCTATCGGGAGATTGAATTACCGCTGGTCAACGTGCTGCAAAAAATGGAGCATACCGGTGTTAAGGTCAACGTCGAGATGCTGCATCAGCAAAGCAAAGAGCTGGACATTAGCATCAAGGCGATCGAAGCTAAAGCTTACGAGATGGCCGGTGAGCAATTTAACCTCGCATCGCCAAAACAGATCCAACATATTCTGTTTGAAAAAATGCAAATCCCGGTGATTCGTAAAACGCCAAAAGGACAGCCCTCAACGGCTGAAGATGTCTTACAGGAACTGGCGGAAGAGTACGAATTGCCCAAGCTGCTTTTAGAGAGCCGATCATTATCAAAGCTGAAATCAACTTATACCGATAAGCTACCGAAGATGGTTGATGCCAAGACAGGCCGGGTACACACCTCCTATCATCAGGCGGTAGCGGCCACCGGCCGGCTTTCGTCAACCGACCCAAACTTGCAGAATATCCCGATTCGCAGTGCCGAAGGCCGGAGAATCCGTCAGGCTTTTATCCCGGAAGCGGGGCGCATAATGATGGCAGCGGATTACTCCCAGATCGAGCTGCGCATCATGGCGCATTTATCGGCAGATGAAGGGTTGTTAAAGGCTTTTTCAAATGACGTGGATGTACACAGTGCTACCGCTGCCGAGGTATTTGGTTTGGCGCTGGACAAGGTCGGCACGGAAGAACGACGTGCGGCCAAAGCCATTAACTTTGGATTGATTTATGGCATGTCGGCTTTTGGGCTGGCAAAACAGCTGAATATCACGCGTTTCGATGCACAAGATTATATAGATGTCTATTTCGAACGATATCCCGGCGTCAAAGCGTATATGGATAAAACCCGGGCCCAGGCCCACGATGATGGTTACGTTGAAACCGTTTACGGCCGACGTCTGTATCTGCCAGAAATTAATTCACGCAATGGCATGCGGCGCCAGTATGCTGAGCGCACGGCCATCAATGCGCCGATGCAGGGGACAGCTGCCGACATCATTAAGCGGGCTATGATCGCCGTTGATATGGAAATGCAAAACAGTTCATACGATGCGCTGATGGTAATGCAGGTGCACGATGAGCTGGTATTTGAAGTCGCGGCAGATCAGTTAGCAGGCTTTTCACAGCTGGTAACAGAGCAAATGCAGTCGGCAGCAGAGCTGGCCGTGCCATTAATTGTGTCGGTTGATAGCGGAAAGAACTGGGATGAGGCGCATTAAAATAGCCCAATACAATTGGGGTTTTAACCTTATTTTCAGCAAAATAATGCACAAATCACTCTCAATCGTTACAGAAGTGTAACGATTGAGCTTATTTGCCGGAACTCTTTTGACTTTGCCTAGTCATAGTCTTTAATCTGTTCAGTAAGTAGTTTTTAAGTAATGTAGCAGCGCTGTAGCCCGGCGTGGTCCGTTCTCCTCCCTGAGCGGACACATTGGGTCCGGTTACCCCAAACCGGCCCTTGATTCACCCCGGCCAACCCCAAAGGCCGGGGTTTTTTTTGCCGATAAATAAGCCGATCATTTAGTCTTTGTTTCAATAACATAAAAAGTAAATTAAAAAGCCGGAGAAAGTCTTCAAGCGATGGTTGTTTGGTGGAAGCTGGTGAGGTAAAAAAGCGGGCCAGAGGGCGGTAAAAAAAGATAACCTTCTCCTCCTGAAGAGGAGAAGGCAGGATCAGGGGGAATTCTCTGGTTTATGTGACCAGTTTAGAGTAGCCCCTGTTCTAATTTGCTCCCTGAGCTATGCCTACATTACGTCAGCAATCTAAAAAAAACAATACTATTTAGATTGAAATAGTAATTATATTTAACGTTTTTAATCAATTAGGCATTTATGGCCTATATTTATACTAAATTTTAGACTGAATTGATCAATATGAAAGCCTCTGGTTTATCATCAGAACTCGTGATTAAAGAGAATTACAGACTGTTTGTTGTTATTAACTTTATTTCTTACCTGGGCATTCTTGCTCATCTGGCATTTATCATCTTATTTTTCTGGATAAATATTAACTTTCTGGCCTATTTTAACTTCTTTAGTGTCAGTGTCTGGCTTTATTCATATGCCCTGAATCGTGCCGGCAAACATTCAAAAGCCATGATTGCGCTTTCTCTCGAAGTGATATTGCATGCTGTCATTGCGACCTATTTTATGGGCTGGGATAGTGGCTTCCATTACTATTTTTTACCGTTTATTTTATTTTTATTCATCAATCACAAACAATCGTTGCTGTCGATTGTGGCTGAATCCGCAGCGGTATTGAGTATGTATCTCTGGCTTTTAATGCATACCCGGGGTTCGGCTTATCAAAACCTTATCGATGCAGATGTGATCAATGGCTTTCAGTTTATGAATATTGGTGTCAACTTTTTAGCGATTGGTCTGCTGGGTTATGCATTAAGAACATCATCAATGCGCGCGGAATGGGAAATGGAGCAGCTGGCAAGTACCGATTCACTGACGGGGCTTTATAATCGCAGGAAAATGTATGAAATGCTGGAGCAGGAACGGATAAGACTGCAGCGTAGTGAGAAGCCTTTTGTATTGGTGATTTCGGATATCGATTATTTCAAGGCAATCAATGACCAGTATGGGCATGAGTGCGGAGATTATGTCTTAAGGGAAATTTCATTATTAATGCAATCAGCATTAAGAAAGCAGGATATAGTGTCTCGCTGGGGTGGCGAGGAGTTTATATTGTTGCTGCCAGAAACTGACGGCCCCGGAGCGAAAACCGTCATAGAAACCCTGCGCAAGCAAGTAGCCTCACGTTTATTCGAGTATGAGACGCATCGGTTTTCAATCACCATGACCTTTGGAATGGCATTATTTGATGGTTCTCAGCCGATTGCAAATGTTATTGGTGAAGCCGATAAACTGTTATACAGAGGCAAACAACAAGGCCGCAATTGCATTATGACTTCGGAATATTTGAATCCTGCTTTTTGACCGTTTCTAATGCATCCAGGCCTAACCACTGATCGAGTATTTGATGAATTTCACTGATGCCCTGTTTTTTTAAGGCAGAAAACATCTGCACTGACGCTTCCAGGCCTTCTTCTTTTATGTGTTTTTGAACCTGCAGCAGAGTGGCTTTAGCGGGGCCTTTTTTAAGCTTGTCGGCTTTTGTTAACAGCACATGGGCGGGAATATTAAAATGCGCACACCATTCCAGCATTTTCCAGTCGAATTCTTTTAATGGGTGGCGAATATCCATAATGATGACCAGCCCGACAATATTTGGCCGATCGGCCAGATAGCTTTCCATCAGCTCTAGCCATTGTTTTTTAACCCTGGGCGGTACTTTGGCAAAGCCATAGCCTGGCAAATCGACCAGCAGACGAGTCTCATCGAGTGAAAAGAAGTTAATTAGCTGAGTCCGCCCCGGTGTTTTACTGGTACGGGCAATGCCTTTATTATCAGCCAAAGTGTTGATGGCGCTGGATTTGCCGGCATTAGAACGGCCCGCGAAAGCGATCTCAAGGGTGTCGTAATCTGGAAATTGCTTTTTAGCCGCCGCACTGATCAGGAAGCGCAGTCGTTTGTAATATGTATTCATTGTTGAATTATACGTCTGTTTATAAGACTTAGCTAAGGCCATTTGCTTTATCGATATATACTAATTTATAGTCAAATACCTTTGATGCCAGCGCCTCGGTGGTGTAAACTCGCCGCACAAATTTTTCTGCGCCTGGCAACAAACGTTATGGCGGAATTCCATCCTCTGGGAGAGCTCGAATGAAAACTAAATTATTAATAGCGGCGTTTTGTGCTTTATTAGGTTTTAACGCGGCTGTAACGGCTGCTGGCAACGCAACAGCCGGTAAGAATAAAGCGGCAATGTGCATGGGTTGTCACGGTGCAGATGGTAATGCGCCTGCTGATGCGTTTCCAAAGCTGGCCGGACAACACGCTGCCTACCTCGTAAAGCAGCTGGCTGACTTTAAAGTCGCGACTCACCGTAATGACCCGACTATGCTCGGCATGGTGGCAGCATTAAGTGATCAGGATATGCAGGATCTGGGTGCCTTTTACGCCGCGCAGACAGGTAAGCCGGGTATGGCTGATGAGAAGCAGGTTGAGCTCGGTAAAGCGATTTACCGTGGCGGCAACATCGCATCGGGTGTTCCAGCTTGTATGGGTTGCCATTCTCCAAGCGGTGCCGGTAACCCGGGCGCTAAATTCCCGTCATTGAAAGGTCAGCATGCAAAGTACACAGCTAAGCAGTTACGTGATTTCCGTGACAGCAAGCGTACAAACGATGCCGGCAAAATGATGCGTAATGTGGCGGCTCGTATGAGCAATGCCGAGATTGAAGCGGTTTCTCAGTTTATTGCGGGTCTGAAATAAGCCTTGCCATTGCTGTTTAAAAAAAGGGTGACTTCGGTCACCCTTTTTTTTTGCCCGTAATTATTGATTTATAATCAAATTATAAAGATATAAAGTACAGCCGGGTATGGCATAATGCGGCCTCTTTTACTATTTGATACAGGGTTATCTGCGTGGCTGAAGTCGTAAAAAAACCACAAAAAACAACGGCTAAGCGGTTTATTGAATTTTTAGGTTCAATGGAGCTAGCGATTACCTTGTTATCAGCTTTAGCTGTGGCTTCTGTTATCGGTACCATCTTGCAGCAGAACCAAAGTTATAACGATTATATTTTAAAGTTTGGTCCTTTCTGGTTTGATGTATTTGAAAAAATAGCTCTGTATGATGTTTATGCGGCGATCTGGTTTTTATCGATTCTAGGCTTTTTGATCCTCTCGACATCGGTCTGCGTTTATCGTAATGCGCCGGTTTTTTTACGCGAAGCCCGTCATTTCCGCACCAATGTTCAATTAAAGTCGCTGCAAACCTTTAAACACCAGCATCAATGGCAGCTTGAAAAGTCTGCTGAAGAACTGGTGCCGATGGCAGCCGCCTTCTTTAATTATCTGGGTTTGAAATCAAAGTCTGAGGCTGGAGAAGGCTTTCAGCTGATTGCGGCTAAAAAAGGTGGCATCAATCGCTGGGGATATATATTGACGCACATGGGCGTCATTATCATCTGCATCGGTGCTTTATTCGACAGTAAAATCCCGATGATGGTTTCGGAATGGTCAGGTAATTTAAAACCTGAGACGCGAAACATCTCAGCTTCAGAGGTGCCCGATATTAGTCGAATTGCACCCGGCAATGCTTCGTTTAGAGGTAATGTGCAGGTGCCCGAGGGTGGCAAGGCCAACATTGTTTTTCTTAATGTTCGTGACGGTTATGTGGTACAGGAACTGCCCTTTGCCATTGAATTAAAGGACTTTCGTGTCGAGCACTATTCGACAGGCGCGCCAAAATCCTTTGAAAGTGACCTGTTAATTCATGATGATCAGCTGGAAAAGCCGCTTGCAGCGACCATTGCCGTCAATCACCCACTGCTATACCGGGGCTTTGCATTGTACCAGGCCAGCTTTGCTGACGGCGGCTCAAAACTGGATCTGAATTTATGGTCTCTGGTCGATAAACCTGGCACTGTGATCAGCAAAAAGACGGCGATCTTTAAAAACTTCAGTTTTACGGCAACAGGTGAAACACTCAGCGCTGAAATGATTGATTTTCGTTTGTTTAATATTAATGACGTTTTACAGCAAGATGGCACAACGCAACAAACCAACATCGGACCCAGCATCACCTTTAAGATAAGAGATGCCTCTGGTGTCGCAAAAGAATTTGTTAACTATATGCTGCCGGTGACCACAGAAGGCGTCACAAGCTATCTTAGCGGCGTTCGCTCAGATCCGACTCAGCCGTTCCAGTATTTACACTTACCGGTTGCTGAAGGTGGTGTCGATCGATTCATGCAGCTGCTGGCAAAGCTGGCCGATGAAAAGGTGGTTGAAACAGCGGCGATAGAGACCGTCGGCAGAACCATGGGTAAAGCCCTGCTAAAAAACGAGGACCTGGCCGCGGATATCAGTGGATCCATGCTCAATCTGGTAGCTTTGTTTTTATCGGGCGGATATGAGGCGGTTGTCAATGACGTTAAAGCGCGTGTGCCTGAAGACAAACAGCAGGAAGTAATTGAAACCTACCTGAAGTTATTGCAGAGTGTAATCGGCACGGTTTATGAAACTATGCTGAATGCAGAGGGTCAAAAATCTCTGCAAGAGTCTGACTGGCTCTGGTTTGATATGGCACTGCAGGCGCTGAATACCTTGCCGTATTACGGCGCACCCTTATATGTTGAAATGAAATCATTCGAGCATATTCAGGCGGCAGGCATCCAGATAACGAAATCACCGGGTCAGAATATTGTATATTTTGGCTGTGTGCTGCTAATGATTGGTGTTTTCTTTTTGTTTTATATTAACCCAATCCGCTACTGGCTCTGGCTTGATCAGCAAAATGGTAAAACCCGCATCTTGTTAGCTGGCGTAAGTCATCGTCATACCCGAGATTTTGAGAAACAATTTGATAAAGCTGTTGAAGTTTTTGATTCAGCGCTCAACAGAGAAAGAGGTGAATAATGTCGGCCACTGAAAAGCAGATGTTTGAAGAGTTACAAAAACCCGGGCTTTTAAGCCAGATCAGTGTAAAAGACGGGGCATGGTTTGCTTTGGTTTTTGCAGCAGTGCTCAGCACGCTGGTATTTTATTCATCAATAATGGATGGCTATGAAGTTGGCATCTTAATTGGCATAGGTGTGCTAACCGCATTTGTCGGCTGGTACTGGAAAAGCAGCGTGATATTTGCGATCAGTGTCGGCGTGATCAGCTTATTTGCAATCTGGTTATACGGTGATAGCCTGGCAGCCGGCGAGCAGAATTTTTTGCTTAAATTCCTGCTTGCCAGCCAGTCTGCATTTGCCTGGATGGGGGCCTTGTTTTTCCTCGCCACTGCGACCTATTTTCTTGGCCTCATTGCAAACTCTGAGTTTGCGCTGAATACGGCCTCAAGGCTGACCTGGATAGCCAGTGGTTTTGGCTTTATTGGATTAATGGTTCGCTGGCGGGAGAGTTATTTATTTAATCCAGAATACGGCCATATACCGGTCAGTAACCTGTATGAAGTGTTTATCATGTTCTGCATTATTACGGGTTTGATGTATCTGTATTATGAAGCCATTTATAAAAATAAGAATGCAGGCGGTTTTGTTTTACTGGTGATATCCGCGGCAGTTGGTTTTATCTTTTGGTATGAAAGTCGCGGCGCCGCTGATATAAAACCGCTGGTTCCTGCCTTGCAGAGCTACTGGATGAAAATCCACGTCCCGGCTAATTTTGTCGGTTACGGTGCCTTTGCGATGAGTGCAATGCTGGCGATCGCCTATTTGTTAAAAGATAAATTCTCTGAAAATAAAATTATTCAGCGTTTACCAGAGCTACAAATGATAGACGATATTATGTACAAAGCCATAGCCCTGGGTTTTGCATTTTTTACGATAGCGACTATTTTGGGCGCGATGTGGGCGGCTGAGGCATGGGGCGGTTACTGGAGCTGGGATCCAAAAGAAACCTGGGCCTTAATCGTCTGGCTGAACTATGCGGCATGGTTACATATGCGATTAACTAAAGGCTGGCGCGGTGTGCCGATGGCCTGGTGGTCAATAATAGGGCTGTTTGTGACCTTGTTCGCATTTCTGGGCGTGAATATGTTCCTCTCCGGTTTACATTCGTACGGTGAGTTGTAAAGTAATAAAACAAAAACAGGTTTATTGTTTAAGCGCAGATGCTTAGGCAAAAATGATCCGATCTAGTAGACAATGGAGAATCAGAAGAATGAGAAAATTTCTTGCGATAGCATTATTATTGTTAGCGGCTAATACGGCAAATTCTGCAAACAAATATACGGCGGGTTTTGAATATGCAAGCATTAATCAACAACCCACAGCAAATGCAGATCGTGTCGAGGTAATTGAATTTTTCTGGTATGGCTGCCCGCATTGTTTTCATTTTGAGCCCACGCTGAACCGATGGCTGGCTGATAAACCAGAAAATGTTGATTTCATTCAAATACCGGCACCGCTGAATAAGAGCTGGGAAATACACACAAAAGTATTTTATGCACTAGAATTAATGGGTATGCAAAAAAAGCTTCATGAGAAGTTATTCGAAGCCATACACATGAAAAAAATGCGTTTGTTCGATGAGAAATCAATAACGGATTTTCTGGTTAAACAGGGCGTTGACCGCGAAAAATTTCAGAAAAGCCTGCGATCATTTGCCGTCAGCGGCAAGCTAAACAAAGCACGCAAGATGATGAAAGATTACCAGGTTAAAGGCGTGCCTCAGTTAGCCATCAATGGCAAGTATATTACCAGTGGGCGTATGGCTGGCGGATATCAGCAGATGATCGACGTGGTTAACTTCCTTGTTGCCAAAGAGTCAAAAAAATAAATGATGGTGAAGAGCAATCATGGCGAGCACAAATATACCTGAAGCCGAAAACTGGAAGAACAAATATTACGGGCTGCGGGATTCGTTCGCCAAACAAGAGGCTGAATGGGTAAAGACCGAGGTCCTGCTTTCCTCTGCCATGACCAAGCTTAGTCTGGTGGCTGAAGGAAAAAACCGGCAGATCGATAGCCACCTGCAGGCCTTGCGGGTGGTGCTTAAAGAAAAATTCAATTACTACAGGGTCGAATCTGTTTTATCAGAACTATTCAGCCTGGTTGCTGAAATCAATCAAAAATCAAAAAACAAAAAAGCTGAACTCATAGAACTTGATGAGCTGATAGCGATACTGGAAGCCATCAGTTTGCCAAAGGCCTTTCAAAAAAAGAAAGACAAATTAACTAATGGCCTAAGAAAAAACCCTGCCAGAGCGGAAGACTTTATTAAGGACTTTAAGCAGTTTTTTAATGAAGTTAGTTTTGATAAGGATTCAGCGCCTTCTGCAGGTTTTATTTCGGCTCTTTTCTCAGACAAACGGCAATCAGAACGACCGGCTTCGTTAGAAATAATAGCCGATGCGATATCCGCGTTGCCCTGGCCAGAGGCGATGAGTAACAGCCGTCAGTCACTGGTAAAAGCATTCGGCAGTTGTCTTGACGCGGATGAATTTGAAAAACTGCTAAAACAATTTATTTTATTAGCTAAGCAGTGGCAAGAAAAGCCAGACAGTACGGCTGATACGTCAGCAACCGCCATCGAGAAGACATCATCACAGAGCCTGGATGCGGAATTAATCAAGCAGGCATCTTTAAGTCAGTTTGTTATTAGATTGAAAAGTTTTCAGCCCGCTCACAAAAAACTGCAGTCGATAGAGCTTTCCGATAACAGCGTTGATAATGAACCAGAACAGCTCGCCGAAGCGATATCAAAGCTGCTTGAGCTAAGTTCGGATGTGCCGCTCGATTATATGTCCAGGGTGAATGATGATGAATCTGACAATCATCCGCGTATGCGAGAAATATTTATCCAGTTGTTAGAGCAGCTGGTCGTGCCAGTGTCGTTGTTGGCTAAAGTCGAAGTATTAAAAAACCATCTTGAAACGGGCAGCGACAAAGACTGGCGCATCGGTCTGAAGAAAATTGTACATTTTATTAATGAAGTACGCTTTCAACAGTATCAGGAAGAAGGTGAATACGAAGATTTCTTGTATCAGATCACCAATCGACTACAGGAAATGGTGCGCTTTTTAGAAGATGAAAACATACGCATAGAACAAAATGATGAAAAGGGCAGTGAGTTAAACCGGGCCGTAACGCAGGAAGTAGTCGTATTGCGACAGGGGCTTGAAACGGCGTGCACGCTGGCGGATCTTCGCACGGTGGTTAACAGCCGGCTGGATGCCATAAGCGGCTTTATGGAAGAGCACAGTCTGCTGGAGAAGCATCGCTCAGATTCTGCCAAAGGCAATATGACGTATATGCAAAACAGGATTAATTTGCTGGAAAAAGAAACAGCAGAGTTAAAAATAAGCCTCGCTGAAAAAAACAGAGAGGCGATGTATGATGCGCTTACCGGGATTCCAAATCGCCTGTTTTATGAGAAAAGAGTAAGTGAAGATATTGCCCGCTGGAAGCGATTTGATACGCCACTATCACTTGCCATCTGGGATGTGGATAAATTTAAAAGCGTCAATGATACCTATGGTCATAAGGCAGGAGATAAGGTTCTCAAGGCAATTGCACAGATTTTAAACAAACGCATCCGTGAAACGGATTTTCTCGCCCGCTATGGCGGTGAAGAGTTTGTTATGTTGCTGCCGGGTACTGTAGAAGAGGAGACGCTGAGGCTGGCAAATGAACTTCGACTAGCTGTTGCAGAGTGTGCCTTTCACTATAATGATGAAGCGGTGGATATTACCATTTCATGTGGTATCAGTGGCTTTAGGACGGGCGATGAATTGGCCGGAGTTTTTGAGCGCGCTGATAAAGCCCTATATCAAGCCAAGGCGTCGGGCAGAAACCGCTGTGTTGTAGCGGCATGCAGGAGTAACTGAAGTTAACGGCTGAAAAAACGTCAGAGTCAAAGTCTTTTCAGCAGTAATGAATAAAGTGTTTTATTTCACCGGATAAACCCAGGCCCATACCACATCTTTCTTTTTGTCATACCATATGTTTCTAACATGGGCTTTGACTTCTTTGTTCTTAATAACCTGTTTTGTCACAGTCTCTGCCGTGACGCTATAGCTCTCATTATTAACGACTTCATTAACGTTTCTGACCTGATCGACGGTGACGCCGTAACGCCCTGCCAGACGAGCGCGTGCTCTGGAAATGGCCAGCTCCTCCTGGTGATGGCGACCCATAACATGTGTTGGGCTAGAGCCGACAGCGCCGTCTTTAGGGTTCTCTATCCAGCCTGGGCGGCCGGCAGATTTTGAATTGCCAAGCTGGCAGGATATTGCAAACAAGCAAAGAAAGCTGATAATTATTTTTTTCATTTATGACAAGCCTCAAAGTGATTTATATTTCGGAATTCTTTTTCTAATGTTCTGTATGTAGTGTTGTGTCTCTTTATGCGGCAGATTACGCTTCAAATATTGATAGACTTGTTCCGGTGATTTTCCATTTATAATAGATAAAGCCTTCTTTTTCCAGTTAGTGCGATTGCCAAATTTTGATTTACGATACTTACCGGCAAAAGTGTTAAAGACGTTGCCGGCGCCGGTATTATACGCGGCTATAGCAGCCCAGGTACGAGCTTCAGCGCTTTTTATACCGACCAGATATGAATAGTATAGTTTATGAATAAATGCTGTACCGAGTTTGATGTTATTATTTGGGTTGTATAAATATTGATCAGTGACAACCTTGTCCTTGTTAAACAACAAGCGGTATGCATCTCTGGCGCCGCTGGTGGGAACGAGTTGCATTAAGCCGAAAGCGGGTACGCTGGAACGAGCATTCGGATTAAAGGCACTTTCGGTCTCCATGATGGCAAAAACGATTTCCGGCGGCAGCTTCATATTTTTTGAATATTTTTTAACAGGCTTTAGATATTTGCTGGCACGTACTTTCAGGTGATTAGAAATCATGGCAAAGCTTGTACTGACAATGACACGAGGCTGATTGTCAGTTCCACGGGTATTGGTCTTAGAGAGTTTCTGGCTTTGCTGTTTTATAAAAAGCTTCTGCTTGTTTTTTGAAAGAATATTGCCGTCTTGATCGCTGACCATATTTGAAAGCAAGGCAGGTCCGCTTGATTTTGATTTGGCTGGGTTTTTAGCAATCTCGATGATAGAACGGCTATCACGGCCTCTGTTTAAGGTGGCTTTAATAGCATCTTGCATTTGTTTTTGAATCAGTTCGGCATTGTTCGCATCATTAGGTGAGACAGCCAGTTCGACTTTTATATGGCCGGTTTTATAATCAATAATGCTGCGCTGTTTTAAAGCCTTCTGATAACTGACATCCGTCGTATTTGTTGGTATGTCACTGTGCTGGCTGCCCCAGACCCTGGCAACAGACTTTTTATAGAGCGCAAATGCAGAAAGCAGCTGTTTTTTATAGGCTTCAAATTCATCTTTTTCTGCTGAACTGAACTGCTGGAATTCTCTGTTGGTATCATCCTGCTGTGACTTAAGGTAATCATCAAATGATTCTGCCAAAACTGAGCCAGAGGCCAGACCAAACAGGCCAGAAAGCAGCAAGCCGGGAATATATTTTCGCATCATGGTTCCTGTAAATTATGAGTGTAATAATTAAGTTATTTGATGAAATAAAGGTTAGCATAATAAAATGGATGAAATGTGATCGACTTCAATTTATTTCAGAGCTGGCGACGCTAGTATAATAAGCATGATAATTATTGCGAATTTACTGACTCTCGACTATGTTTAGTCTAGAGTTTACATTTTGAATATAGAATGTTATTTCAGGGTTGAGTAAACCCGCAAGAATATTGAAAACAAGCCTCTTATAATGGGGTTGTTATAAAGTTTAATAACGGAGAAAAATCATGAAAATGGGTTTAAAATTACTTACTAGCTTCGCAATGGTCTCTTTATTAGCTGCCTGTGGTGGCGCAAAGAAGGGTGATGATGTACCAGATTGCGTGTTTCCAGATGCAACAGATACCAGGGCACCAGGCTGGATTTGTGATGAGCCTGTTGCAGGTGTTACGGTATCCGCTGTTGGTTCTGCACAGAAATCAGGTGCAGGCAACTCATTTATGAAACAAATGGCAGCAACTGATGCGCGTGTTCAGCTGGCTCAGAATATGAAAGTTGAAGTACGAAATATGATCAAACAGTATGTCGAAACAACGGGTGCAGCGGATGCTGAAACGGTTGATAAAGTGAATACCTCTGTGACTAAACAGATCACTTCACAGACACTGGTTGGTACTCGTATATTCAAATCACGTATCAGCCCTAAAGGAACCTTATACGTTCTGTTAGGTATGGACTCAGGTTCTGTGAAAGCAGCGGCTGAAAATGCAGTTAAGACCAGCATGCAAAACGAGCGTGCCTTATGGCAACAGTTTAAAGCATCTAAGAGCCAGAGTGAGCTGGCTGCTGAAATTGCCAACATGCAAAAATAACGCAGTAAATAAAAAAGCCGGTTAACACCGGCTTTTTTATTGCCTTGTTTTGTCTAAACCAATAAGAGAGAAGTTATAACTCTCAACCTAATCATTTTTCATAAATGTAATTTCTTGGGTGATATTATGCGTGCTATCAGACTCGGATATGCTACCGCTTTAATAACGTTATTTATGGCTGCGTCTTCAGGTGTGTCGTTAGCCGAAAACGATTTTAAGCAATGGATGCAACAGCAACAAAATGAATTTCAGGAATATAAAGATTTACGAGATAAAGAATTTACCAGTTTTCTAAAGTCTCAATGGAAAGAGATGAGAGTATTATCTGGCATAAAGCGAGACCCGGCACCTAAGCCCGTGAGCGTGCCAGTAGCTAAACCAGAGCCCGCTCCAAAGCCCCAGCTTAAACCGCAGGCAAAGCCAGTGCCGGATACAGCCGTGCAGCATGGCAAGTCAAAGCCGGTAATTGAGCCAGTACTGATCGAGATTAAAACACCGCCGTTAGTCAAAGCAAAACCAAAAGTTAAACCGGTAGTGGTAAGCGTACCCAAGGGTAATGTTGCCAGGCTTGAGTTCTATGGCCATTCGCTAGCCTTTTATTTTGACCCAAAGATGAAAACAAAACTCAGCGGGCGTATTGATGAAAAGGCCATCAGTCAATTCTGGTCAACACTGAGCAGAGCCGATTACGATGCGCTGCTAAACCAGCTGAACAAACAGCGATCACCCTTACAGCTAAACGACTGGGGATTTGCGCTGCTGATTAATGAACTGGCAAAAAACATTTATAGTGGCCAGAAAAATGAACAATCATTATTCACCTGGTTCATGTTAATTAAAGCCAATTACCAGGCTCGCCTGGCCTATGAAAATTATAAAGTATTTTTGTTATTACCGACACAGCAGCGGCTCTACTCGGAGACATACTTCACCTTTGGTGGAAAACGTTATTATGCGCTGGGCATGGACGGCAATAAAGCAAAGCCAGGCAAGGTTTTTACTTATAATGGCGAGTACCCCAGAGCAAACAAAGTCTTTAATATGGAGATGAGCCAGAATCTGAATACGGGCTCGAATAAACAAACCCGGAAGGTAAGTTTTATCTATAAAAATAAGCCCTATAACATCACCGTAGGCCATGACAGAAATACGATCAAATTCTTACAGACCTATCCGCAGATGGATATTGATCAGTATTTTAAATCGCGAGTTAATGCCGATATAGGCAACCCTTTATTACAGCAATTGCGCGATATCATTAAAGGCAAGTCAGAAGAAGAAGCGGTTAATATATTATTATTGTTCGTGCAAAATGCGTTTAAATATAAAACTGATCAGGGCCAGTTTGGCGAAGAAAATTACCTTTTCCCTGAAGAAACCATGTATTACCCTTATTCTGACTGCGAGGACCGTTCAGTGATTTTTGCATGGCTGGTTCGAAGCCTGACCGGGCTGGAGGTAGTTGGCCTTGATTTACCCGGGCATATTGCCGCAGCAGTAAGGTTTAGTTCAGATATCCAGGGTGACAAAGTCCGATTTAATGGCGTGACCTATGTAGTCACAGATCCAACCTATATCAATGCCAGAGCCGGTATGATGATGCCCCAATATAAAAGCGTTAAACCAAAAGTGATCAGTTTTAACGCGTTTTAATAAGCAGCCGGCCCTATAAGCGAAATTTGCTGATAAGGCCGACTTTTTCAAGCTGGCGCAGCCCTGGCCTGCTCAATGTCTGTTTTAAGGTGGCTCTGATCGAGCTTTAGTAGACCTCGCAACCAGCATTACAAAATGAGTTTAAGCTGCGGCCGCAGCTTTGGCGTGATGGAAAATGCCTTTACAAGCCGTTGTTGGTTTTAGCAGAAGCCACCGCCGCCAGGCCAAGGCAGATAACCGCATTACATGAGTCGTTGCTGCGTTGTAAGAAAGCAGTGCTTATTGTATGGCACCAGATCTGCAGTGTTGTTTTATTAATCTTAGAAGTCGCCAGCATGATAGAGCGATATCACGTCTTTATTACCGCACGAATTTAACAGCAGGGCTTAGAAAAGCCAACAGTCCATGTCTTCACGAGAAAACAGGTATCAGGCCGCCAGAGCGTCATGAAGCAGATAAACGGTCGAGATTGATACCGTTTGGGCAAAAAAAAGAAGTTTCAGTCGCTTAAAGCGATTTCTTTAACTATGATCATAGAGTGCCTGCCGGTTAAAGAGCCTTAAAGCTTGTGTCTTATACACGGATCGTTTGATTGAGATTTTGGCCATTTATAAAGTTTGATTGGGTACAACCTAATTGTTGGCTTTGTTGTTAGAAGTAATATGATCTGAGTGTAATGTAGAGCGCCATGAAATCCTTATATATCATTTTTTGTTTGCTAAGCAGCCTGTCATTATTGGCTTGCACTGGCACTACCTCCAGCGATAATTTTACTGGTGGACGCAGTGCAGCGGCCGATGCAGACCTGACATTAAGCATTACCGATGCGGCTAGCGACAATGCTACTGAGATTTGGGTGCAGTTTACAGCTGTTGAAATCAAACCATCTGGCGGTCCATCTATTGAGCATATCTTTGATGCTCCCATGAATATCGACTTGCTGAGTCTGCAAGGCAGCCTGAGTCAGGATTTCTTTAATAATGTGGATGTACCCAGTGGTTCGTATAACTGGGTCAGGCTAGTGGTTAAGGCAGAGGCTGGTGTAAGGGATACTTACATTGTGATGAGTGATGGCAGCGAGCATGAGCTCTCGATTCCCAGTGGCAGCCAGTCGGGGCTGCAAATAAACAATGCTTTTGAGCTTGATGCAAATACCTCGACGGCGATGACCATAGATTTTGATTTAAGGCGCTCAGTCGTTGAGGCCAATGGTGCGTATCACCTGAAACCGGTATTACGCATGGTCAATAATTCACAGTCAGCCTCAATTAGCGGCACTATTGATACAGCGCTGACACTTGGTGCTGACTGTTCAGATGCTAACCCTGATAGCGGCAACGCCGTCTATATCTATACAGGTTCTGATGCGCAATTAGACGATATTAGCCATCAATCGGCGCCTTTTACAACCGCATTAATAGACACAAACACAGGCAATTATGAGGTGGGTTTTTTACCACCCGGTGACTACACGGTTGCTTTCACCTGCATGGCTGATCTGGATGATCCTGAAGCCAATGATGTGATAGTCTTTCAGCAGGTCTCAAATGTTAGCGTTGTTTTGCCAGCGGCTACTGGCGAGGCATCATCTAATCGATAAAGCGCTTGATCTCTCTGTTATCATCTAGCCAGTTTTGCAATTCTTCAAAGCTCATGGGCAAGCCATAAAAATAGCCCTGCACCATGTCGCAATTTAAGTTTGAGAGTAAATTATGCACGCTGATGGTTTCAATGCCTTCGGCGACAACCCTGATGCCAAGGTCATGTGCCATTGCGATGGAGGCTTTTACAATAGGGTAGTTGGCAGAGTCTTGGGTGAGTTCAGTAATAAATGTTTTATCGATTTTAAGTTCCGTAATGGGAAACTTCTGCAAATAGGCAAGCGATGAGTAGCCCGTACCGAAATCATCGATTGAGATTTTAATACCCTCTTGACTGAACATGTTGAGTATTTCAGCTGAGCGTACCGGGTTTTTCATAATCACATTTTCAGTGATTTCAATAATAAGGTTCTGGGGCGGGTAATCACAGTTTTTAATAATATCCAGAAGAGATATCAGCAGCTTGGGGTCGAGTAAATTAACGGGTGATACATTGATCGAGAGATGAAAATCAGGCTGAGCGTTAACTACATCGCGGAATAACTCCAGGCACTGATTGGCAGACCAGCAGGTTAACTCGCCAATGAGGTTTTCCTGCTCGGCTAGCGGTATAAATCTATCAGGATCAATCAGCCCAAGCTGTGGGTGCCGCCAGCGCAATAATAATTCACAGCCACAGGCCTTGCCTGTGACCAGGTCGAGCTTAGGCTGAAACAGCGATTTAAAATGGTTTTTGCCGATGCTTTGTCTGAAGTCATTTACCAGCATTAATTTTTCATAATTATCACTGTCCATATCAGCATGGTATATTGATGCGCCCAGATTGTTATTCTTGGCGTTATACATGGCAACATCGGCATGCTGCAGTAACAGCTCAGGTGTCAGGCCGTGATCAGGGTATATCGCAATACCGATGCTGGCGGTTGCGTTTAAAGTGTGGCCGTCTACATTAATGATTGGTTCTATTAATTTAATCATCTTCTGAGCAATAGTGACGGCAATGGCGTGATCAACATTGATCAGAATAATGCTGAATTCATCACCGCCAATTCTTGCAATAGTATCGGACTCTCGCATTCCCTTGTGCAGGCGATGAGCAAGAATTTGCAATACCTTGTCTCCTACACCGTGGCCGAGCGTGTCATTTATCTCCTTAAATCGATCCAGATCAAGAAGCAATAAAGCAAATGACTGCTGTGAACGTTGTGACAGCGAAACAGCCTGATGCATTCTGTCGGTATAAAGGTAACGGTTTGGCAGACCGGTAAGCTCATCATGGGTGGCCTGCGTCTGCATTTTGTTGGCCATGTTGATTAACGTGATGCGCATCTTTTCAAGGTCCTGAGACAGAAACTTGATATCACTGATCGAGCTGGCAACCTTTAAAGCAGAATCAAAATTACCCTCGGCAATGGTGTTTGATTTTTGCCTGAGTGATTTCAGAGGCTTGTGGATATAATAGGTAATCAGAGTAAAAAAGCTGACCATAGCCAGTACATACAGCAGGATGATAATAATAGTATGTTGTTTGATTGACTGTATCTGCTCATTAAGAGGTGTTTCATCAAAACCCAGCCTAAGCTTAAAAGAAAGCTTATCGCCTCCTGTAAGGGACAACGGCACAGTGAGAAAATAAATGCCATCGTTGTTTTGATTGATGCTGCTATCCTCGATAAAGTGGCGGCCAGAAACTGCCAGCGCGTCATTTGGTTTAATTGAATTATGATGATTGTCATAGATGTCAATGAAAACGATGTTGCCGCTAAGCACTGCTGAATCGAGAATGTTTATCAAGGCTTGCCGTTGCTGGCTGTAATGCATGCCCGATAAGTCCTCAGTAAGGATGCCGGCTATATCGTTAGCATGAGTGATAAACAGCTCAGATGAGGACTTGTTATAAACACTCAGGATCACAGTATAGAGAACCGGAGCCAGCAACAGGTGTACAAATAAAATGGTAGAAATCATATAACTTGAAAGACTGTATGTTCTAAATAATTTCATTACCATAGCCCCTGTATGATAATGATATCTGCATGTTTTAACGCTTCCTCTTCTAACATAAAACTAATATTGTTGGGGTGCTGTGCCAGATAGCGGGACAGCTCGTCGATAGAATCTATGCTATGAATCTTGTCGGCGCCCTGTCTGAATACACGCTTTACCAGCTTGCGCTGATAACCGCTCTCGGTTAAGAACATGATGTTTTTTAAGAACAGACGGTAGGTTGAGGCATTGCTAATATTTAATACCGGGATAGCATCCTTGTTTGCTTGCAATGGCTTTAAACCTAAAAATATTCTGCGTACATCCTTTCTTTCCAGTTTGGTAATTGCCGATGTTTTGCTGGTGACAAGCACGCCGGTAGTGTTACTGGCGGCTATATTTTGTGAGAAAAAAAAGCAAGGCAGTAAAAAAATCAATATGACTTTTTTATGATTTTTAAAAATGAGTGCTTTGAACAGTTGTGATGTCATTGTGTTTTCAAAATATTATATCAAGCCCAAATGAAAGCAGCTCACCATCACCGAGAATAGTGATATTGCTTGCTTCATCAGTGGTCTTGTCATACTGAATCTTGAATGCCGTCGACGGGTTTAAATCTCTTCGCAGGCCAAGGCTATAAGTAAAATGAAACTCATCACCCGGAGAAGACTGCTTAAACTCCGAATAGGTGACGTGTGGCGTTAGCTTGTTAAATCTGTAGGCCAGAGAAATCATATAGGTTGAATCATAAACGTTATCAGCAGAACGTTCATAACGGTTGAATTCTGACAATATAATAGCGTTACCAATGTAAGTATTGATCGAGAGACCATAAAAAAGCTGATCAACACCGTCTGACTGAATGTTGTTATTGATTTGCCGGTGCAGCTGGCTGGACATGAGAGTGAGTCGAAATTCAAATACATCATCAGAGAGCTCGGAGACAAAGCCTACAATGTTTCTCCAGCTTTCGTGGTAAGGCGTATTATTATTTAGAAATGTCAGCAGTTTATTGTTTTTATCATCTTCCCGGCCAAGGTAGAGGTTAAACAGCGCATCCCAGTTGTCTAATTCAGGCTCATAGAAAAGACTGACACCATTGTAATTGCTAATTTGCCAGGTGTAGTTATCACTGGGAGGCCGTATCCAGTAGTAGGCAAAACCTAGCTCATAAAAATCAGAGTAGTAATACAGTGGCAATCGTTTTCGTCCGATTTGCAGCGATATTTCTGAGTTAAGCGAGTAATTAATATAGGCCCAGTCTATATCTGTTTCAAATTCACTCGCACCCCGGCTCAGTAACTGGGTGACGAATTGATAGTCATCGAAGAGCTGGGTTTTTAGCTGCACACCGATGGTGGTATCGGCAGCAAAAGAAAGGTCCTGGTCATAAACGCCGGTATTGGGGTAATCGGCTAAAAACTGATCGCCGGATGTGACAATGCCTGCCATCATAGAGGCAAAACCAGTGACTTTTGTATCAGTCGCCGATGCCTGTACTGGCATGATGAGCAGTAGCCCGATTAAAAGTATAAATTTAACCAAAAGAAACCCGTTTTGTTTTTTATCTGTGATTATCTGACACAGCTATAAACACTCCTGTTGTAGTAGGAGTTTAACGTAAAAGCATAGATTTAGTAGCAAATTAAAAGATAAAGCCATAATTTGCAGCCAGCGAGCAGATTTACAGGCATAAATTGAGAAATAAGCTGTGGTTTATTCTGATACGCTTCATCTATAATGGCGGCAGTACGCTTCTTTGACGGGATTATGAAGATGTTAGATCAACAAAAGCTGCTTAAACTGGCTGCTTATAAAATGCCGTTTGGAAAATACAAATCCCGACTGCTGATTGATCTCCCGGAGCCGTACGTGGTCTGGTTCTCAAGAAAAGGCTTTCCCGCCGGAGAACTGGGTGAAATGATGGCTATCGTGCTGGAGATCAAAGTCAATGGTCTGGAGTACCTCTTTAAACCGCTGAGATAATGATCAGCGACTAACCACACTTATAACCTTCGCATAATCAGCGCAAACCTTAAAACAGCCAATTATTTGCCCTTGCTGACGCATCGCTAAAGAATGCTGTCTGTATTACTCTTAGTGGCTCGCCAGCAAGCCCAGCTAAGGCATAAGCCGTGTGTATTACTGAGACAAAAATGTAACATTTAGCCGGGCGATAATCTTCAGTAATAGTCTATATTTAAGAATGTTGATAAATAATCCATGAATTAAATCTTATATTGGCTAACAACATTTTTATTGCGTCTCACTAAGCGCGTTAATGCTTTGATTGTCGGCCGGGTAAAGTTGATTGAAATATTCTATAAAAAAAATGTGGCTGGCATTTATAGCAGCTGTTGTTATATTGCCTGCCCTGGTGCTCGTGCCATGGTTTTTGGCGGACGAATACTCTAAAGCCCTGTCTGTATCACTGCTTAAAGAAAGCCTTGTTAATCTGGAGCTGGAAAAAGATATGCAATATCAGGTAAAGCATATTCTGGATCTGTTAGAAAATAAAAGTGACGCAATAAGCTATGATCTGGCGCATAAAAACAATATCGGTCTTATCGACGAATTTCTGAAAATCATTATAGAAAGAGAAGAGCTGATTCATGGCTTGTTAGTGGTGTCTGCCAGCGGCAGGATTGAGGCCGCGATTGATCGCGCTGAAAAAAGTCTGTTGAAAACAGTAACCTTGAAAAACAAAGCTGATCAAAAATGGCTAGAGAATCACTGGGGTGTATCATGGAAAAACATTTCAAATTCAGCAGGTTTTGATGCTCTTATCGCAGGCCAAAAACACATTAGTGAAGTTAATGCGCATGAAGGCCGGCACATGTTCAGGGTTTCGTTTCCGTTGCTGTATAAAAAAAGTATACAGGGCGTTTTAATAGCAGAAATAGAAGTAGAAGCATTCTGGAAAAAGTTCAAAAAGCAAACGGATAACAGTGAAAATACATCGTATTTAATAGACAGGCGTGGTGTTTTGCTGGTCAATGTTGAAAATGAAAAATTCCGTGCCGGAGACAAGTTAACACATATAAATGCTGTCAGTGAGGCCATTGAAGGTAATATATGGCCAGCCAATGATGCCTATCAGGGGCTGAGCGGGCAGCCAGTTTATGGCACAACACGGCCGCTTGCGCTGCTTGACTGGATTTTGGTATCAGAAATAAATCAACAGGTGATAGTGGAACCAATAGTCAGTACGCTGATTAAAGTGGTCTTTGTCATTGCATTGATAGTTATTATGTTTTTGTTGCTGGGCCTGCGCATGATGCGTTCAGTGAGCCGGCCAATTGAAAACCTGACCACTGCTATTCAACTGTTTAGCCAGGACCGGGCGCAATTTAAAAAAATACCCGCTACCAATGTATCTGAATTGAATACGGTTGTTGATGTGTTTAATAGAATGCTGGATGAGCGCTCGAGAATGGATGAAGCAGTAAAAAAATCCAGAGACCGGCTGATGCTGCATCGACAACAGTCGCCGTTGGGCATTATCGAATGGAATACCCGGTTTGAGTTTCTTGACTGGAACCCGGCGGCTGAGAGAATGTTTGGTTATAAAAAAGAAGAAGTGCTTGGCCGGCATATAACCGAGACGATTCTGCCCGAGAGTGCGAGAGTCGCGGTCGATATAGTATGGAATTCATTACTGACTCAGTCAGGTGGCTTGCACAGTGTTAATGAAAACATGACCAAGGATGGCCGCACTATTTTATGTGAGTGGAATAATACGCCGCTGGTAGATGAGAGCGGCGAAGTGGTTGGTGTGAACTCATATGTGCTGGATATAACGCAGCAGAAACTGCAGGAAGACCGCTTGCGACAGAGTCAAAAGATGGAAGCGTTGAACAAGTTAACCGGCGGAGTGTCGCACGATTTTAATAATTTATTAAACGCGATATTGGGTTATGCAGAGCTCATTGTTTCTAAATCGAAGGATGAAAAAATAATTAAATACGCCTCTGTTATTGCGGATGCAGGAACGCGCGGTGCAAAACTAACAAAGAAACTGTTGCGATTTTCATCTAATGAGGCACATGAACTGAGTGTGGTGGATGTTAATGCGGTGATCAATGATGAATACCATATGCTTGAAAAAGCATTAACTTCACGCATTGACCTGGTGCTGGATATGGAAAACCAGCTATGGCCGGTGAATATTGACAGTGCCGATTTACAGGATGCGATATTAAATATGAGTATCAATTCCATGCACGCGATAGCCGGAAACGGAAACCTGACGATATCAACCAGCAACATAAGGCTGAATGAAAGCAGTGCCAATCAGCTGAATTTAGAGCGCGGTGATTATGTCAGGTTGCAGTTGACAGATACCGGCTGTGGCATGGATGACGAAACACTGAACCATATTTTTGATCCGTTTTTTACCACCAAAGGAGAGATGGGTACCGGCCTTGGTCTGAGCCAGGTTTATGGCTTTGTGAAACGAGCTGGCGGCACCTTGATCGCTAAATCAGAAATAAATGCAGGCACTGAGTTTTCAATGTACCTGCCGCGTTATATTGAGACAGAATCTGATGTTGCAATAACACTGCAACAAGAGTCCGAACAGAAAACCCATCTAAAAGGTAATGAATCGATATTGGTGGTGGATGATGAAAAAAGCCTGCGAGACCTTTGTGTCGTGCTGCTGGAAGGCCAGGGCTATGAGGTTACCGCAGCGAAGGATGGCGAACAGGCCTTGTCTTTACTGGAACAACACAGCTTTGCGCTGGTGTTAAGTGATGTGGTGATGCCTAACATGGACGGATACATGCTGGCGCGTGAGATACAGCGTCGCTGGCCGGAGATTAAAATACAGCTGGTGAGCGGATTCACCGACGGCCTGCAGGTCAGTCTTGAAGATGAGAGCCTGCATCAGAATCTGATTCAAAAACCGTATAAGCTGGATAAGCTGTTAAAAAGAATCAGAGAACTGCTCGATGCATAAAAAACGGGCCGTTTAACTGTTGCCATTAAAACGGTTAACGCGGTGCCGGCTCTTTTTGTCACACTGTTTCTGTAAAGGGTTCCGCAGTCAGCTCCAGCTCAATCTCTTTTTTATAGGTGGTGATCTTTATAAGATGCTCGCCGGTGCGTTCAACCACAACCAGATCATCCATATATTCGTCGTCGGGCTGCTTTTGCAAATTGCGCTCTGAGTAGCTGATAATCTCAGGAAAGACAATGCGAAGAGAAGGTTGTTCCTGTTGTATATTATCAACGCATTCAATAAACAGCATTCTGACATCAATGTCATAGATCATATTGAAAATATAAGGCGAATGCTCGCCCAAAAGTGTGCCGGTAAGAATCATCGAATAAGTCGCCGCAGGGAGTGAGTCGCATATTCTAAAACAACGCCAGCACAAAGAATAGCGCCCATACAGCGTGCGATTGCGGACATGAAAATCATCAGTGCTACCGGGGCCGCTTAGCTTTATGTAAAAAATGGTTATTTTTTAAACAAAAAAGCACCGATGGCTATACCTTAGGTGACTATTTATAGGATAATAGCCGGTTCCACTCTCCGTGCTCAGTACAGGTTCAGTATGTTTTACAGTGATGAATATGAAGTTATCGTCATCGGTGGCGGTCATGCTGGTACCGAAGCGGCACTGGCGGCAGCGCGCATGGGCGCAAAAACACTGCTGCTGAGCCATAACATCGATACGCTGGGTCAAATGAGCTGCAACCCGGCGATCGGTGGCATTGGCAAAGGCCATCTGGTGAAAGAAATTGACGCCCTCGGTGGCATCATGGCGCGTGCGGCGGATAAAGGTGGCATTCAGTTTCGCACCTTAAATATTCGCAAAGGTCCTGCGGTACGGGCAACACGGGCCCAGGCAGACCGCGCTTTATACAAAGCCGCGATTCGTTTTGCATTAGAAAACCAGCCAAATTTAACATTATTTCAGCAGGCGGTGGATGACCTGATGATTGAAAACACAGCTGACGGTGATCAGGTGTGTGGTGTGGTCACGCAGATGGGGCTTAAGTTTAAAGCCCGCGCAGTCGTCTTAACCGTGGGTACCTTCCTCGGTGGAAAAATTCATATTGGTGAGTCGAATTATTCAGGCGGTCGCGCCGGTGACCCGCCATCGCTTGCGCTGGCACAGCGCTTGCGTGATTTACCGTTCCGTGTTGGCCGGTTAAAAACCGGCACACCGCCGCGCATTGATTCGCGTAGCATTGATTACGCCGGCTTACAGGAACAGCCAGGCGACTTACCGACCCCGCTATTC
>Ga0224506_10000079_pt1 | contig 98625 bp, 99 predicted proteins | sample SF_Jan12_sed_USG_2_FD_169108 | JGI IMG/M metagenome (GOLD analysis project Ga0224506, IMG submission 169108) | Sediment microbial communities from San Francisco Bay, California, United States - SF_Jan12_sed_USGS_8_1 | ecosystem: Environmental > Aquatic > Marine > Sediment | place: USA...
GTAATCACCAAATTGCCAGTAATTCATATTATGCTGACTCTGTTTTCCAGGCTTTGCATAGGCTGAAACTTCATATTGCGAAAAATTGTGAGCGGCCAGCAATTGCTGACTTTCATCTTGCATCTGCCAGATTAAATCATTTTCAGGCAGGTTATCGGGCAGGTGTGTGTGGAAATAAGTGTTGGCTTCGATGGTGAGCTGGTACTGCGAAATATGACTTGGTTCAAACTCTAATGCGGTTGATAAATCGGTGAGCACGTCCCCGGTGTTTTGTGCTGGCAGGGCATACATCAGGTCGAGGTTAAAATTATCAAATCCGGCCTGTCGGGCCATTGCCACCGCGAGTCTGGCCTCGTGGCCGTTATGTACCCTGCCAAGTGATTGTAATTGCCGCTCATCAAAGCTTTGAATGCCAATGGAAAGCCGGTTAATGCCCGCCTGACGGTAATCGCTGAATTTCTGCTGTTCGAAAGTACCGGGGTTGGCTTCCAGCGTGATTTCCATATCGGCTTTACAGGGCAGCACCGCATGAATATGGCTGAGTAATCGTTCAAAGGCCTGGGCAGAAAACAAGCTGGGTGTGCCGCCGCCGATAAAAATACTATTTAGCCGTCTACCCCATACGTTAGGAAGTTCGGCGTTGAGGTCACGTATTAGTGCATCCACATAGGCATCTTCGGGGATGGCTGCCGTTGCGGCGTGTGAGTTGAAATCACAATAGGGGCATTTTTTTATGCACCAGGGAATATGGATGTACAGACTCAGAGCCGGCAGTACATCAAATTGGCGAAGTGCCGTTGGCATCATGATGGCTGTCGCTTTAAAAACCCTGGTCCAGGATATCTTCAAAATCGTCGGTGATATCTTTAATTTTTTTCGGACTCAGGTTTAATAACCTAACCAGGGTTTCTATGTCTTCCGGCATCGTCTCGGTGACGCGTGTTTCGCCCAGGATTTGTGCCTCTAACTGATGAGCCAGTGACAGGATCGCCAATATTTTATCGTCATCAGTGTTGATCGCTGTTATGGCATCACGGTGATGAAAATTGTGGATCAGTGTGGTCATTTCCTCAGGCAATTTCAGCTTGGCCAGAGAAGCGGTAGTAATATCGTTATGGTTATAGCCAATCGCATTTGTTTCGGCCTGGTCAAGCGTGATGCCCTGCTGGATAGCGTCTTTATAGATGGCGTCGTATTGATCCAGGTTGACAGCCAGGGTCATGGCACCGATGTCATGGATAGTGGCCAGAAATTCAGCTTTATCCTGTAGCGCACGGTCAACAGTCCGGGCTATTAACCGGGTCAAAGCAGATACCCCTGTACAATGTTCCCAGATAGCGGCACTGGCTGTTGAGGGCGGTGTGCTGAAGCTACGCATGGTTGCAATTAATATAATGGTGGCAACGTTTCTTATGCCGAGCAGGTTAACGGCTTTATGTACCGACTTGATTTCAATCACCCGACGATAAAGCGGTGAATTGGCATATTTCATTACCGTTGCCGACAGCACCGGGTCACGGCAAATAACGTCGCTTAATATGGAGAGGTCGACGTTGACTTCAGATAACATTTCCATGATCTGAAAGCCCTCAGGAGAAGGGCTGGGTAATTTGAACTTTGAAATATCAGGTGTCATAAAGTTTTGTATTGTCTAAGGTTGTATTGGCAAAGCCGGCAGTATATCAAAAACCTGTGCTCAAGAGCGGCTTAAAAATGCGCGCTCACAGTTGCCTGTCATTTACCAGCTAAATGAATAACTCAGCTGCAGGATGATAGCAGTTAAATCAGGGTAAAGGTCGTGGTTGAGTTGTTCGCCGAAGGCATCAGCAGGCTGACTGTTACCAGACTGCCGCATGATTTCGATCCGGCTACTGAATGCCTGGTTTGCGCCTAAGTCACGGCCGTATTTAAGCCCCAGTGTGGTTGTATTGAACTCACCTAAACGGAAATCGGCACTGGCAAATTCAGGTAAAGCAGAAAGCTCACTGGCTAACAGGCTATGACGATAAAAGTCGGCCGCCGACTGGGAATAATAGCGTATGTGCGGTTGTAAAAAGTCTTTGTCTGACAATTCAAAGCGGTATTTCAAATCCACAGTATGAGAAACAATGCCCCAGTCATCCTGATAATAGCGGTAGGCAATATTGATCACATCGGCAGTTAAATGATGGGCTGTTTTCCAGTAAAGAATATGTCGCTGGCGGCTGTCAGGGCGTTTTTCATAGAGATAATCGCCTGTCACCACGGCTGTTGTATCATCAACCAGACTGAGGATTTTGTACGGGTCATTATGATAACCCTGTGACTGGCTAAAACTGTAATTGAGCTGGCTGATGGTTTTTCGGTTAAGCACCTGTGTTACGCCGGCAATAAAATCGACAGTATTGCGATCTTTTTTTCCATCTTTCGGTTGTAAAAAGCCCGGCGCCAGCATCTGTTCAAACGCTATCGGTGCACCACCGACGGGTGAGATCGCATCATAAGTCAGGCTGAGTCCGCTCATGACAGTGGTATTGCGAAGGTTCAGGTCCTTGCTGTAAGTGTAGCCAGCGGAGAGTGAGTTCCAGTCATGTTCTGTCGATACCGACAATGAATAAATGTTTTTTTGCAAACGGTCAATGGGACTTTCCAGTGTCGAGGTCAAAGCAAAGCGGGTATCGCGAAATGTGCTATCCAGTGGCAGCTCACCGGCATTGGTTGTGTACAGGCTGATACCGGATGGTGATGTAAAAGTTTGTGCAATGTTAGAGGCCTGAGCGCCATTAGGTGAGGCGCCGGTGAGTGCATCGAACACCATCTGCACAGACAAAAACTGGTCTTCTTCGAGTTCTGTTTTAAGCTTAACGATGGGCTCTATCAGGCTGACACGATTATCGGCCTCGCTATAAATTAACACGGCGGAATCAACTTCTACATCATCGAGCAGAGCGGCGCTGGCCTCAGGTGCTGCATGTAACAGTGTGCAACAGGCAAGTGATAACGATTCGCGAATTTTTATTGAAGAAAAATGACTCATGGGTTAAATAATTTCCCGTTTAATTACAACCACAACCGCCTCCGCCAATAGACTGGCCGCCAGTAGAGGCTTCTTTGCTGAAATAAATGTGCTCATCAAGTGCATTCTCAACTTCATCCGCCGTTAATTGCATGGACGGTTTGGCAAGTATGCTGCGTTCCCAGGGCTTAACGGCTTGCAGCTCGCAGGCCGTGGTGAGCGATAACAGCAGTATGAGAATACTGACAGAGTATAATTTCGACATAGTGACTTAATGTTAAGAGAGTTTGATATAGTCTATATTATATAGCTTAAGCTCATCTGAACGAAATAAGAAGCTTGATGCAGAGCAAGAAAGAAAGCTTAGCGGCCAAAAATAAAAGATTCAAAACGGGGAGTGCGGATGCGTTTGTTACTGGTTGAAGACGATGTCTTATTAGGGGAAGGTGTCGAGCTGGGTCTGCGTAAAGCCGGTTATGCGGTGGACTGGGTGCGCGACGGTGAAGCGGCAACGACAGCATTAATTGCCGAAGATTATGAATTAATGGTGCTGGATATAGGCTTGCCTAAAAAAAGCGGTCTGGATGTTTTAAAAGAGTTGCGTGATTCAGGTGATAAATTACCGGTGATGATATTAACAGCGATGGCGTCAGTCGATCACCGTGTGCAAGGCCTCGATGCAGGGGCTGATGATTATCTGACCAAGCCTTTTGATCTGGCAGAACTTTATGCCCGCCTGCGGGCGCTGGCCAGAAGAAACACCGGGCGAACCGAATCCCTTATTGAATACGGAGATATCCGCCTCGATCCTGCCGCATACGATGTACATAAAGGCGGTGACAAAGTGGATCTGTCGCGCCGGGAATACGCGGTGTTGTTGAGTCTTCTGGAAAATACTGGGCGGGTGATGTCACGGGAAATGCTCGAGCAAACCATGTATGGCTGGGGCGAAGAAGTGGGTAGTAATGCTGTCGAAGTTTATGTTCATCACCTGAGAAAAAAGCTGGGAAATGAATTAATTCGAACCATACGTGGTATTGGTTACATGATTGATAAAGAATAGTTTTATATGAAAGTTTCATTAAGCAGCCGGCTGTTAAAGATATTGATGACAATGTTACTTGTTTCCGGAGGCATCACCATTTGCAGCAGTTATCTGGATGCAGAAGAGGAAATTCAGGAATTGTTCGATGCGGAACTGGCGCGTTCTGCAAGATTGTTACTGTCACTGTCACAAGCCGGTTTTGATAAGGTCAATTTGTCAGAGTTACAGCTCTATTTACAGGAAAATAAATTACAGGAGAATTTAATCACAGAGGGTGATGAATTATCCCCGGGGCATTTATATGAAAAGAAAATCTTATTTCAGATTTTTGATGCGGAACAAAAACTGATCTTGCGTTCGGACAATGCACCTCTGGTTGCCATAATGGACAAATTGAACGGCTATTTTGATGTCGAGTTAAATGGCTCTCGGTGGCGGACCTTTTCGGTCTGGAACCGTTTAATGGAATATAAAGTGGTGGTGGCCGAAAGTTATGAGGTGCGCTCAGAGTTACTCGATAATATTATGCTGAGGTTAGTAGTGCCTTACCTGGTGTTGTTGCCGGTCCTGTTGTTGCTGTTGCGCTGGGCTATTTCGCAGGGATTAAAACCCTTAAAAGTGGTGACAGATGAAGTTTCAAAACTGGATGAGCGGCACCTTACTGATTTAGATATAGAATTTGTGCCAGAAGAAATCCAGCCTTTAATTACTGCGCTTGATCGTTTGTTCGAGCGTCTCCGCTCAAGCTTTGATAAAGAGCGGCGCTTCAGTGCTGATGCCGCTCATGAACTGCGTACGCCACTGGCGGCACTGAGAACGCATGTGCAATTAATGCGAGCTGATGAGGAGGCGAAAAAATTTATCCTTTCATTAGATAAAATCATGCTGGCCGTGGATCGTGCGACGCATGTTGTCGACCAGCTAACGAACCTGGTGAAATACGATGAAGGCAGCAAGGTGCCCAAACTGAGCCTGCTGGATTTAAGAGAGTTGTCAGTGCAGATATCAGCCGACCTGGTACCGTTTGCTTTAGAAAAGGCGATTGATTTATCGGTTGCCGATACTGGCAGTATGCGCGTCTATGGTGATGAGTCGGCCTTAGGCATGCTGGTAAGAAACCTGATAGACAATGCGATCCGTTATACCCAGTTTGGTGGAAAAGTTGAGGTCTGTTTCAGTCAGAGCGTGTCTACCGTGAGCTTACATGTGACAGATAATGGCCCGGGTATTGATGATGCCGATTATGGGAAAGTATTTGAACGCTTTCATCGTGGCGAAGGCCATGTTTTAAGCGGTTGTGGAATAGGGCTGGCGATTGTTGATGAAATTGCACGCCTGCATATGGCAGAAATAAATTTAACCCGGCCTGAACATCATTCCGGTTTGCATGTTGAAGTGGTGTTTAATGTATAAATTACTATTTAGAAAAAGAAACGACTTTGTTGCGGCCAGTGTGTTTAGCATCGTATAAGGCGCTGTCGGCATTGTTAATCATCTGATCCAGTGAGTCGACTAAATCAGAGGTATAACCGATGCTGATAGTGATTGCTATGTCTAGATCTTCAAGTGCCAGCGGGTTCTCTTCAATGGCTTTTCGTGCCCGCTCAAAAACGATGGCTGCACTTGCTGTCTCTAAATTAATGCAAAGAATGCAGAACTCTTCGCCTCCCATTCTTGCCAGAATATCGCCGTCACGCAATTCTTCTGTCAGTATACTTGATACATGCTTCAGAGCCAGGTCGCCGACATGGTGGCCGTGAGTATCGTTCACCCTTTTAAAATGATCAATATCGATCATCGCCGCGGTCAGTTTTATGTTGTCCCTTTTTGCGTTATGGAAGAGTTTTGTACCGGTTTCAAACATGTATTTACGGTTATAAAGATCAGTCAGATAATCTTTTATGCTGGCGTCGCGAACTTTTTTATAATTTGTGATGGCATCAATGTTCTGGTTGATACGGCAGTTAAATTCTTCGTGCGCGAATGGGCGTGAGATGAAATCATTGGCGCCTGATTTTAATAACTTGACCGATACGATATTGTCATCGGTTGATGAGATGCCAATAACAGCCAGCTCGTCACGCGAGTGATCCTTGCGGATGTTATAGATCAGCTCCATGCCATCCATTTTGGGCATATTGTAGTCTGTAATGACCAGGCTGATGTCTTTGTGTATTTTGAGTAGTTTTAATGCCTGTACACCGTTGATGGCTTCCAGTACTTTCAGGTTTTGTTTTTCCAGTAATGTGGCAAGTAACATGCGAGACACATCCGAGTCATCAACCACCAAGGCTTTTCTGTCAAAGTTTTCGTAAAGTCTGCGCGCGGTATCAACGACATACTGAATTTCATTGAGATTGCTTTTGTTGACATAATCGATGACGCCTTTGTTGACGAAAGTGCTTTGAATGCAGTCATCGGTATTGGCGGTTAAGACAATGCTCGGAATACTGTTTTCGAGCATGTAGTCGACAACTTCGCCTTTAGGAGCATCGGGCAGGTTCAGGTCGAGAATGGCTAAAAAAAGCGATTTAGGATTCTTTTCTACGATGACTTTGCTTTCGGCCAGGGTTGTGGCCGTGGCTATTTCGATACCCAGTTCATTTTTTAGGCTGTCAACGAGCATCGCATTGATGGCACGGTTATCTTCAACAACAATAATTTTTTTAGATTTTTTTGACATATATTTTGGATAAAGCCTGTACGTTGAGGAGATCAAAAGTACCGCTATGACAAAATGCAATACTAATGGTATATAGTCAACAAGCTCGGTTTAGTCAAAAAATCACGCAAAATAAGTTAGTGCTGATTTTCTTCTTTTTCTTCTAGTGCATACCAGTCATTCGTCAACAGCAGTGCTTTGGAAATAAAACCCTCAAAATAAGGCAGTAATTCGCCGGTATCTTTGGTTTCAGTGCCAAAACGGAATTCAAAAATCAGCGTTTTTTCATCTTTGCCCTGAAAGGCAATGGAGTAGGTTATCGGCAGGCCTGATTTATCCGGGTGGTCATAGACAGTGGCAAAATTAAAGATGTCGTTGTCCATGCCTTCGATTAATTGCAGGAATATATTGGGGTCTATGTCGCTGCAGGCAACAAATTCATTAGCCGGGAAATTGCCATTGCCCTGGCGCATCATGTCGCCAATTCGTGAGATCATTAAAGACAGCGCGCTATTACCCTCGCTTTGAATGTCGATTCTTATTTTTTCTATATCAGAGACTTGCATGATGATTAAACCATTATTATCAGGTGGTTGGTGTTAAATACCGGGCATATATGCTGGCGCCAGTATTTGCCAGAGAAATGCATTGAGAACTTCTTGCCTTATTGGCCTATTTCAAGAAAAGGCATAATCGAAATATAAAGCATAAAAAGAATAAAAGCACTGTAGACAAGAAACTGCACGGGCCTGTGCAATATGCGTTGCAACAGGGTTTCAAATTCACCATCAGCTTTTTGTTGCTGTACTTCTTTTTGAATGCGCCGGCTTCTTTCGAGCTGGTATTCATCAATCAACTGTTTGGCATCTGAATACTGCGTTTCATCATTAAGCCACAGGGCATGCATGGAGATTCCCCAGTTGCCGGCCGGTGATTCGTAAAAATCAATCTGTTCATCAGTCAGCAGCTGACGGATATCGTCAGCCTCATCATCGAACACATTTTTCAATTTAAAAAGAAGTTTAGCCATGATGCTGAGTACCCTGTTTTCGTAGCAGATGGATAGCCAGCATGATAGCCGGCGTGCCTAATATTGCCGCGTATACAAAGAAGCTGAAATAACCCTGGGTATCAACGACGATGCCCGAAAAACCGCCGAGGAATTTAGCCGGCAAGGTCATTAATGAGCTGAACAGGGCGTATTGAGTGGCAGTGTAAGCCGTATTGGTCAGGCTTGACAGATAGGCGATGAACACAGAGGTGGCGAGACCGCCACTGAGGTTGTCAGCACTGATGACAAAAGCCAGAAAGTTGATATTCGGTTCCGACAGTGCCAGCATCGCAAACAGTAGATTGGTCGATGCAATCATCATCGCACCCAGTACCAGTGGTTTCATGATGCCGTAGCGAATGACCATAACCCCGCCTAAAGCGGCACCGGCTATGGTCATGAAGAAACCAAAGATTTTTGTAATGTTGGCTATTTCTATTTTGCTAAAACCCAGGTCCAGATAAAAAGGATTGGCCATAACGCCCATTGTGATGTCGCTGATTTTATAGACGGCAATCAAAGCCAGGATGCTCATAGCGGTTTTGCCATTACGTTGAATAAAGTCAACAAAAGGAGCGATTACTGCATCCGTAAACCAGGCGGTGATTTTATGCAATCGACCGCTTGTATTATCAATGCCCAGGGCGTGTTCAAGCCTGGCTTCGCGATCGATAGTGGCCTGGTCTTTAATGACGTCGGGCTCAGCAATAATCAGTGTGGTTAAAATACCGGTGAGCATTAAAGCGGCCATCGTCAGATAAGCGAATGACCAGTTTTGGTATTCGGCCACATAAAAAGCACCGGCACCTGCGGCCAATAACGCCAGCCGGTATCCCAATACATAGGTAGTGGCCATGGCGCCCTGGTAGATTTTATCGAGAGCTTCAATGCGGTAGGCATCAATACTAATGTCCTGAGTGGCAGAGGAAAAAGCCACCAGCAAAGCAAATAATGCGATTATATGGATATGGCTGGCCGGGTCTGTTAAAGCCATACCAAGCAGGCCTGTGGCAATACCTGTTTGTGCCAGCAGCATCCAGCTACGGCGTTTGCCGAGACGAGCGGTTAAATAAGGGATGGGCAGCCGGTCGATGACCGGTGCCCAGAATACTTTAATGGAATAGGTGATGCCGACCCAGCTAAAAAAGCCGATAACAGTCCGTTCAATACCGACATCATGCAGCCAAGCCGACAGTGTCGAAAAGACCAGCAAAAAAGGCAGGCCGGCAGAAAAGCCGAGAAATAACATGCCCAGCACACGCGGGTTAGTGTATACACGCAGGGCTTCTGACCAGCTTTTAACGGCCTGTGTACTCATCAGGCTTTAATCTCGTAATCATAGTCAATGGTCAGCGGCGCATGGTCGGAAAACCATTCATCTTTGAAGACACTGGCTGATTTAACGGTATTCTGTAGATTAGGTGTGATGATCTGGTAGTCAATGCGCCATCCCACATTATTGGCGCGGGCATTGCCACGGTTGGACCACCAGGTGTATTGGTGTGCTTCTTTGTTGACTTCACGAAAGGCATCGACATAACCCAGGCCTTCAGGTGTAAGCAATTCATCCAGCCACTGGCGTTCTTCTGGCAGGCAGCCCGAGTTTTTCTGATTGCCTTTCCAGTTTTTAATATCGATTTCTTTGTGCACGATATTCCAGTCACCACAAATAATGAATTCACGGCGTTTGCGGCGCAATGACTTCATGTAATCGCCAAAACGCTGCATAAAATCAAATTTTACGGCTTGCCGTTCGTCGCTGGCTGAGCCGGAATGCATATACAGGGATATGACGCTGAGGCCATCAAACTGGGCTTCAATATAACGGCCTTCGTTATCAATGTCTGACCAGCCAATACCCTTAATCACTTTTTTGGGTTTAACGCGGCTGTAAATGGCTACCCCGCTGTAGCCTTTTTTAACGGCGTCATGGTAATAACAGTGGTAGCCTTCCGGGCAGAAGACAGGGTCGCCGAGCTGGTGCTCCTGAGCTTTGGTTTCCTGGATGCATAAAACATCGATATCCTGGTGTTCAAACCAGTCAAAAAAACCTTTGCGTGCGGCGGCACGGATACCGTTTAAATTTGCGCTGACAATTCTCATAACCTGGCCTGTGATCTCGTTGGCCATATGATACCTGAGAATTAGTTTTTTTGATGGCTAATTGTGAACGGCTAATGCTGATATAATCAAGCAGCTGATTCGTAAGATAACGTCTATATAGTGTCCTCAGGATCGTTTTTCATACCCGTAATTAAGTCAAAACGCATGAATTTTAAAGAAATACTCACCAGTTCACATGAATTTAGCGCAGAAGAGATACAGCTGATCTTTAAGTTTCGTGTGCTCAATTACTTTATGTCGATTGCGGTCATCTTTGCCTTGCTGATTGCTTTTTTAGGTTTTCAGGGCATCATGCAAACGGGCACAGATCAGTCGATTGCCAACTTCATTTATGCGGCTGTTAATCTGCTGTTGATTGTCTACCTGCGGCAGAACAAAACACATTTTCATCAGGTTGCCTGGCTCGCGGTGATCGCCTCTATGCTGATTTATATTGCGGCACTGATCAATGTCGAAACCGATACCGCTCGCGTGGTCTGGTTTTATATTGCGGTTTATATTGCCTATATGGTTCTGAGTGTGCGCGCCGGCATGATCGTTACTCTGATATCAATCCTTATAATCGCGGGTGCGCATGCGCGACTGGATTTATATATTTCGGATATCGCTATTGCAACATTTATCTTCGCTTTAATAGTGCTCAGTCTTCTGGCGCGCGCTCATGCACTGCATATTGATGATGTTGAAACAATCATTAAAGAAAAAAACCTTAAACTTGAAAGCAATGTCAGGGCAATGGACTTTGCCTTGGCCGCTGCGCAGGAAGCCAGCCAGGTAAAGAGTTTATTTCTTGCCAATATGAGCCATGAAATCAGAACGCCTATGAATGGCGTGCTGAGTATGGTGCAGGTGCTGGAAAATACAAGCCTTGATGAGCAGCAGCACAGTTACCTGAGCGCGATAAAACGATCGGGCGATTTTTTATTGGTATTAATCGATGATTTACTGGATATTTCTAAAATTGAATCGGGAACCTTCAGCTTAAAACCGGAGAAGTTCAACACCTGGGACATTATTGAGGATATATTAAACCAGGTGGATCCTTTGTTTGATGAGTCCAGTGCGCATTTTAGTACGAGCATAAAGCAGGACTTACCGGCCAATATTTATACCGATGCCATCAGGCTGAAACAGGTCGTCATTAACCTGATAGGTAATGCGGCTAAATTTACCCCCAATGGCGAGGTGCAGTTACGCATTAATGGTGAACATGTCAACGACTCATATCGTTTCCTGATCGAGGTAGAAGATAACGGTATTGGTGTGCCAGAAGAAAAACAAAAAACGATTTTTGAAGAGTTCCAGCAGTTATCCGCTGAACGCATTTCAAACAAAGGCGTGGGTTTAGGTCTTGCCATCTGTCATAAAATCATAGAAAAAATGCAGGGCACAATAAAGCTGACTTCGACAGAAGGAAAAGGCAGTTGTTTTAGGGTGGAAGTTGTTATTCCGGTGATTGAAAGCCACGATGAAATAGCAGCAAAGCTTGTGACAAGCGTGCCGGAAAAACTCAAAGTATTGGTTGTTGAGGATGATAATATCAGTCGCGTGGCCGTGCGGGCATTATTAAGCGGTCATGGGCACGCTGTGGTGGTGGCAGAAAACGGCCAGCAGGCAATTGAATGCCTGCAAAAAGAAAATTTTGATGTCGTGCTCATGGATATCCATATGCCGGTTGTAAACGGTGTCGAAGCGACGCAAGTCATCAAACAGCAAGGCTTAACCTCCGCGCCCATCATCGGCATGACCGCCAGCGTCATGAATGATGAAAAAGAAAGTTATTTTGAAGCCGGAATGGACGCGCTGGTGGAAAAACCCATTTTGTTTGATCACCTGATGCAGGTCATTGGCGCGCAGTTGTCGAAATAATGCGTTTATCACAGTTTTAAAACATTATTATTTTAACTAGCCGATTACACAGCTTTTAAAAAGTTAATCGCGGCTGGCTCTGGCCAGCACCCAGACGTCGACTTTCTTGATACCGTTTTTTTTCAGCAATCGTGCGACCTCGTTGACAGTGCTACCGGTTGACATAACATCGTCAACGATAGCGACATGTTGATAGCGCTTTTGCTGAGCCCGGCTCAAGCTAAAAATGCCTTTGACATTTTTTTTTCGCAGCTTGGCGTCAAGCCCGCTTTGTTGTGCACTATTGACGGGGCGCTGAACAAACCGGGTATCCAGAGGGCAATTTAAGTGTTTAGCGATGTGTTTTGATAATTCCTCGGCCTGATTAAAACCGCGATGAAAGCGACGTTGATAATGCAAGGGCACAGGAATAATGACATCAGGCAGGGGCAGCTGGTGTTTTCGTTGGCGCTCAATTAAATGTTTTGTCATCAATTGAGCCAGCAGATGAGCGTAGAGTATTTTATTATGGAACTTCATTTGCTGAATCAGCCAGATCATCGGGTTCTGGTAATGGTAGATGCTGATAACCTGATCATAAAAAGGTTTTGTTTGTAAGCACTGCCCGCATAATTGTTTTTCGTGAGTGCCGGTCAATGCGATGCCGCACTGAAAACAGGCCTGTTGAACCAGCGAGAGGTCTTTTTCGCAAGCATGACACAGATCCCGTTCAGCTGTTTGGGCTGGGGTCACGGCTGACCGGCAGAGCACACAGCGCCGGGGATAGATGATAGTTAAAATCCTTTTAAGCATATCGCTGATTTTCCATGAAAGAAGAATGCTTGCATGGCATAATAACGGGCCTTAACGCCTGAGACCAGATGTTGGGGTTTTGTTCGTTTTCAATTAACCGGCTTTTATAAGCGCCAGCGGATACTTTCGTGGAAAAAATCACCTATAACAAAACAATAACCGCTGCACAGTCGCGACGTACAGCTGCTCAGTTTAACTGGGGAAATATTGTGGCGATATTGATTCCTTTTCCGCTGATGATTTTCTGGTTTGGGGCATCAATGGTGATTTATGCCATGAATCGTCACCACCCTGTGGAAAAAGTGGGGGATTACACCCAATGGGCGGCGTACCGCTTTTATTTTATTACCGGTTTTCTGGTGATTGTGGGCTCTTTAATTCCCGGTGGTCGAGAAAGCCTCTGGTATTATGCTTATTTATGGCTGGCGGGCATTGTTATAATGTTACCCTGGTCTGTTTATGATTTATACCGTATCCGCCGGGATGACTGGCAGGATGTGGATATTACTGTTGAAGAATACGTAGGAAATGAAGATGACTGATTCATCGATTCGTCATAACTGGCAGTTGAGTGAAATTTCGGCTTTGCTGGAAATGCCGTTTAATGATTTATTATTTAAGGCGCAGAGCATTCACCGCCAAATGTTTAACCCAAATGAAGTTCAGATCAGTACCTTGCTGAGCATCAAAACCGGTGCCTGTCCCGAGGACTGTGGTTATTGCTCTCAAAGCGCTAAACACGATACCAGTCTGGAAAAAGAACGCTTATTGCCTTTGCAGCAAGTGATCGAGCAGGCTGCCGAAGCCCGGGCTAATGGATCATCGCGGTTTTGCATGGGGGCGGCGTGGCGTAATCCAACCGATAAAAACCTCGACAAAGTCATCGATATGGTGAAAGCAGTTAAAGCGCTGGGCATGGAAACCTGTGTCACATTGGGCATGTTAACCGCAGAGCAAACGCGTCGAATGAAAGAAGCGGGGCTGGATTATTACAACCACAATCTCGATACGTCACCTGAGTTTTATGACAAAGTCATCACCACCCGAACCTATGATGACCGTTTAGATACACTGGAGCATGTTCGCGATGCCGGTATCAATGTCTGCAGTGGCGGCATTATCGGCATGGGTGAAACAGAAAAAGACCGCGCCAGTTTGCTGCAGCAGCTGGCAAATTTACCGGCTCACCCGCAAAGCGTACCGATCAACATGCTGGTTCAGGTTGAAGGTACACCGTTATTTAATGCTGATAAACTCGATCACCTTGAATTTATTCGCACCATAGCGGTGGCAAGAATTATCATGCCAGCATCTTACGTGCGCCTCTCGGCTGGACGCAGTGACATGAGTGATGAAACACAGGCATTGTGTTTCTTTGCCGGTGCTAACTCCATCTTCTATGGCGATAAACTGCTGACGACTGAGAATCCGGATGAGAACCATGATCTGCATTTAATGAAGAAACTGGGTATTACACCCAGTGGCTTTAAGTCGGCAGAGCCAGCTGATCAACTGGCTAGCTGAAAAACAAGCCTTTTGTGAAATCGTTTAAAGCGCAGTTAGAGCAGAAAAAAGCCGCCGGCCTTTACCGGCAGCGGCGCATTACTCAGGGCCCGCAGTCAACGCAACTGATGGTTGATGGTAAAAAAGTCATCAACTTCTGCAGCAACAATTATCTGGGGCTGGCCAACCACCCGGCAATCAATGAGGCGTTTAAAAAAGGCATAGATCGTTACGGCAGTGGCAGTGGTGCAGCGCATTTAATCAACGGCCATAGCGCTGCGCATCATGCACTGGAAGAAGAGCTGGCTGAATTCACCGGCTATGCCCGCTGTTTGTTATTTTCAACCGGTTATATGGCTAACCTGGGTGTGGTTCAGGCAATGCTGGGCCGCGGCGACGTGGTACTGCAAGACCGCTTAAACCATGCCTCATTATTGGATGCAGCATTATTGTCAGGTGCCCGTTTTAGCCGCTATGCTCATGCTAGCGTAGAAGCGGCCAGAATACTGCTGCTTAAAAATGCCCAGCAGCACAGCATGCTGTTAACCGATGGTGTGTTTAGCATGGACGGTGATATCGCGCCGCTACCTGAGCTGGCGCATGCCTGCCAGCAATATGACAGTTATTTAATGCTCGATGACGCACATGGAATGGGCGTGCTGGGTGAGAATGGCCGCGGCTGTATGGAACATTTTGATTTAGACGCGTCGGCGGTACCGGTTTTAATGGGTACGCTGGGTAAAGCCTTTGGCACAGCCGGCGCCTTTGTCGCTGCTGATGAGGAGATAATCGAATACTTAATTCAACATGCGCGAACATATATTTACACCACGGCAATGCCTGCCGCCTTGGCTGAAGCGACCAGGGCCAGTTTAAAGTTAGTGCAAACAGAAAGCTGGCGACGAGACAAGTTAAAACAGTTGATAAAAACGTTCCGCCAGGCTGTTTCTGAAATGGGTTATGAGTTAATGGACTCAGAGACACCGATACAGCCGCTCGTGATTGGCGACAGCCATCAAGCGATGAAAATAAGTCAGCAGCTGTTAGATCAGGGTATTCATGTCGGTGCGATCAGGCCGCCCACTGTCGAGGAAGGAAGCGCCAGATTGCGAATCACCTTTAATGCTGAGCATAGTTTTGAGCAGTTACAGCAGCTGGTCAATGCGCTGCAGGAAATCAGAACATAAGCTGATTTTTGTGAAACGCATCATGACGTGATGAGGTGTTAATCGCTATATTATTAATATAAACCGTTTTTTGTGACCAGAGAGCGTTAAGCGCAGACGAAATCAACATAAAAACTTTCAGCAACTTGGCAAAATGCCAGATTATCATCTAAACTAAACTTTAGATTTTGTTTTTAACCTCCCGAAAATACAAAGAATTTGGGAATGAGGAGTTCAGTATGAAAAAACTAGTATTATCAATTAGCCTGTTAGCAACGCTAGCTATTGCTTCATTTTCGGCTAATGCAGCCATGATTTTAGGCATCGATGCCGGTTACTATGTCTGGCAGCCAAGCGTCAGTGGTTCACTTGATAATGGTGCAACTGAAGTGGATGCCGCAGGGTATACCGATGGCACAAATGGCGTTACCTATCTGGCTTTTGAGCACCCTGTTCCTTTTATCCCTAATGTTAAACTGCAGATGACTGAAATGGCAGCCGATGGTTCAACTGGCAATGCCATCGATTTATCGCATACGGACAGTGTGTTTTATTATGAAATTCTGGATAATTTCGTTTCGGTTGATATTGGTCTGATCGCCCGTGCTTTTGATGGCAGTTTTAATATTGGCGGAACGCCAAGCATAATGGACGATACCGTTTATATGGTTTACACCGCGGCTGAAGTGATCATTCCTTTTGCGGGTCTGTCTGTCGGTATGGAAATCAATAACGATATGGGTTTTGATGATAATGCAATCGTCGATACAAAAATGCGCCTGAGATATGAAATTCTCAGCGGCCTGGGTGTTGAGCTTGGCCAGCGTACAGTCACTATGTCACTGAAAGAAAGTGCACCGCTGACTAAAGACCTTAAGTTTGACGGCACCTATATTGCACTTACCTATACATTCTAATACTGATGCTTAGTAAAAAAAGCCCTGCCATGCAGGGCTTTTTTTTGGCTTATCACTTTTGCAAAATAAGCGCTATACTGAAAGAACGCTGTCATGATTCAATAACGAATATAAATCACATGATAAGAACGGCACTTGGCTAAAGTATTCATAAAAAACTGGTTTCTTCCCTTTTATCACAGTTTACGCGGTAAGTTTATACTCGCATCAGTATTGGTCAGCGCGGTGTTAATTGTCAGTAACATTGCAACTCAATTTTATATCAATCAGTCTTCATCCGAAGCCACCTTTTTGCTGGAGCGGCGTCTTGAAAAACTCAACCAGACACGTTTTATCATGGACAATGTCTGGGATGTCAGTTTCTTTCTTGAGGAGCACTCGATAGCCCCTTCAAACTCAACGTACTCGCGCGTTTTTAATAAAATGATAATGTCAGTTGAGCGGCTGTTAAAATTAATCGAATCAGAATCAGCTGATGAAAAAATAGTAGAGAAGCTGGTGGTGATCCTGAGTGATTTTAACCAGCTAGGTATTTATATTAATCAGCTGATGGATGTAAGAGCGAACCCTGCAAAGTTATACCCGGCAATTGAGATATCCCGTTCCAGCATGTTTGAAAGTCAAAAGCTGTTCTCTCATCTTGTCAGTGAGAGTATCGATGAAACCATTGCGGCACTGGAGCCTTCGGAAACTGTAGTTTTAGAACAGCTGCTTGATTTGAGGTATAAATGGGTGCAGGTTACATCGTTATACCGTATGTATCTTGTGAATCGCCTGGCGTTACTCGATAGTGATGCGTTAACCAGCCAGGTGGGGACGGTTAATATATATTTAAAAAATATCAATGATGGTCTGGTGTTATTAAACCGTTTTAAAGCAAGCGGTGTGCTGGGGTTTCAGACGGAGGAATCTTTACCGGATATGATGAAAGCGGTAAATGACTGGACTGAAAGTTTCAAAAAAATTGTTTCAACAGATACGCCTGAAGAGTGGCGCTCAGATTATTCCATAATAAAAACAAAAGTCGCGCCTTTAATGAAAGTAATCTGGGAGAACGTACGCGATTATGATGAAAATATTGAGCACGATGTAAAAAACAGCATCATAGATTTGTCTGGGGTTGCAAGCAATACCAGCCTTATTTTATGGGGGCTGACCATAACGGGAATGCTTGTTTTGGTCGCGTTGTTTTATTTTGTGCACAATACGGTTCTGAACCCGATTAAACAGATATCAGTAGCAATGAGGCAGGAAGCTCAGGATGGAAGTTTTTTAAAGCCGCTGTTGATTAAAGGAAAGTCGTTAGAAACGAAAAGTTTAATTGAGGCATTTTCATACATGCAGTTACAGGTACATAGCCGCAAGAGTGACCTTGAGTATCAGGCGTTACATGATGATCTCACCAAACTGCCCAACCGTTTATTATTGTTTGATCGCCTTGAACAGAATATCAGTAAAGCTAAACGTGATCAGGGTTCGCTAACGTTGATTATGATGGACCTGGACCGGTTCAAAGAAATCAATGATACCCTGGGTCATCATGCCGGCGATGAGTTATTGCAGCTGGTGAGTAATCGTCTTATCCATAGTCTGCGGGAAGTGGATACGGTTGCGCGTCTGGGGGGTGACGAGTTTGCGATACTGATTCCTGACTGTGACCGGGAAAGATCAAAAATAATCGCTCAAAAAATTCAGCAGAGTATGCAGGCTGCTTTAGAGATTAATGAGCAATCATTATATATCCATGGAAGTTTGGGTATTGCTATTTACCCGCAGCATGGAACGGATGTTGAAACCTTGTTAAAAAACGCTGATATTGCCATGTATGCATCTAAAAGAAATAATAGCGATTACGAAATTTATGTCTATGAGCAAGAACTACACAGCATTAACAAACTGGAGCTAAAATTCAAATTGCAAAAAGCGATTCAAAATGGTGAGCTGCAATTATATTATCAACCGCAGTTAAGCTGCGATGATCTGCGTCTGGTGGGGGCCGAGGCTTTGTTAAGATGGGTTAGCAATGAGGACGGAAATATCTCACCGGATGTGTTTATCCCCCTGGCGGAAGAGTCGGGGCTGATAAAGAGCCTGACCGAATGGGTTATTGTTGAGGCCATGAAACAGAAACAAATCTGGCTGCAGAACCTGCTTGAGGTTCCTGTCAGTATCAATTTATCCGCTTGGAATTTATCAGATCCTGAATTGCATGATTATGTTTTACGTTGTTTTGAGAAATATGATTTGACAGCCGAGGATGTGTCTTTTGAAATCACAGAAAGTGCAATGATGAACGATACCGAACGGGCCCTGAAGATAATGCAAAGTTTTAATAAAAGCGGTTTTGATCTGATTGTAGATGATTATGGTACGGGCTTTTCCTCGCTGGCCTATCTTAAGAAATTCCCGGTTAAAGAACTCAAGATAGACAAATCATTTGTGATCAATATGATTGAAAACGAAAATGATGCCGTTATTGTAAAGTCGACCATAGACTTGGCGCACAATCTTGGTTTAGGTGTGATTGCCGAGGGCGTTGAAACAAAAGAAATATTTGATCTGCTGAAGGCGCTGGATTGTGACAAGGCGCAGGGTTATTTTATAGCCAGGCCGATGCCGGCTGATAAGTTTAATGTCTGGTTCTCAAGCTACCGGCTAAATCAATTATCTGAAGTTATAAGCTAGCAGCCACGGAATTCAGAGACCCTGATTCTGCCGTCTACCATTCGCGATTGCCGCTTCATTAATGTATCCATCTTTTTCCAGAAGACATCATTCAAATCAAAATCTTTTGCAATGGCTGTGCCCATGATCAATATCAGCAGGTCGGCGCATTCTTCGGCCAGTTCAGCGAGTGGTTTGCCTTTAGTCACGCAGGCCGAAATCTCGCCCAGTTCTTCGGCCATTAACGCCAGACGGTACGTCATTTCTTCGCCGCCATTTTCTTTGAAGCGGTGTTTGTCGTGGAAAGCCTGAACGGCATCCAGCATGGCCTGATAAGAGTCGTTGTTCATAATGGGCTCACTATTTTTATTGATATCACTGCATGCCGATGATAAATCATCTACAATCGTTTTAACATGTCTAAGATTTACTGCTGATGAGAACCGTACTGCTTATAATTGTCGTCACTTTTAGCTTCAGCCTGCAGGCAGAAAGTAAAAGAGTCATTGTATATGAAAACACGCAACAATCCTGGCAGGTGAGAAGCGGGCAGTCACTCAGCCTGATCTGTCAGCAGTTGAGGCCGGGCAATACTCACTCACAACATACCTGTCAGCAGCAGATACTGAAAAAGAATCCGGCGGCTTTTGTTAATAAAAACCCGAACCGACTGCTTGCCGGAAAAAGATTATGGCTGCCGGGTAGTTATCAGTCTGGCAGTCAGCGTGAGAGTACGCAGTTTCAGGTTCAGCACTTTAGCTGGGGCTCGATTAAAACCGCCCGCTAATCCCGGCGTTTTATTTTAAATTGTGATTAAGGCTTTATAAATAACCTCTTTCTGCAAATGAAATTAAATCATCTCCAACGACAATGTGATCGAGTACCCTGACATCGACCAGCAAGAGAGCGTCTCGCAGGCGCTGAGTGATGTTTCTGTCGGCCTGGCTGGGTTCTGCCACCCCGGAGGGGTGGTTATGGGCAAAGATGACAGCGGCGGCGTTATAACTCATGGCCTTTTTGACAACCTCCCTGGGGTAGACACTGGCACCATCGATGGTGCCGGTAAACAGTTCTTCAAATTTAATCACACGGTGGCGGTTATCGAGAAACAGGCCTGCGAATACCTCGTGTTTGTAGGTTCTCAGCTGGGTGGCCAGATAATGTTTGGTCGATTCCGGGTTTTCAAGCACATCACCGCGTTGCAGCTGTTCATAGAGATGACGTTTGGCCATCTCCAGTACTGCCTGTAACTGAGCAAACTTGGCTGGCCCTAAACCGAGGTGCAGACAAAAGTCTGCCTGTTCGGCGCATAACAGGCTGCGAAGACTGCCAAAGTTGCTGAGCAATTCTCTGGCCAGATCAACAGCCGACTTGCCTTTGACGCCGGTGCGCAGAAATATGGCCAGTAATTCGGCATCACTGAGGGCTGCGCTGCCTTTTTGCAGCAGTTTTTCGCGCGGCCGTTCGCTGGCCGGCCAGTTTGATATAGACATGATTCCTCCCTGAATCAGTTAAGGTCTTGGTGCAGGCATCTTATCGTTGATTGACGGTGATTGAAGTCGGATAAATCTGAAACTCACCCGCCGGTCTTGAATCTGTTAAACTCTCTGTCTATGAGTTTTTTACATAATAAAAATATTGTACTGGGTATTACGGGGGGCATTGCCGCCTATAAAAGCCTGAGTCTGGTACGGCGGTTAAAAGATCAGGGCGCGAATGTTCGCGTGGTGATGACTGACGCCGCCCAGGAATTTATCCGGCCCCTTAGTTTTCAGGCCCTGTCGGGTAATGCTGTGCATCTGAGCCTGCTCGATGCCGAAGCAGAAGCGGCAATGGGGCATATCGAGCTGGCGCGCTGGGCTGATCTTATTGTGATAGCGCCGGCCACGGCCAATAGCATGGCCCGGCTGGCAAATGGGCAAGCGGATGACCTGTTAACAACGCTCTGTCTGGCGAGCAAAGCCCCGTTGGCGATAGCACCGGCGATGAATCAGGCCATGTGGTCAAATAGCGTGACTCAACAGAATCGTCAGACCTTAGTTGATAGAGGCGCCGTTATACTGGGGCCAGCATCTGGTGAGCAGGCCTGTGGCGATGTCGGCGAAGGCCGAATGCTCGAAGCAGACGAGATTGTTGAGCAAATTGAGCCATTATTTAATCTTCAGGCTTTAAGCGGTGTGCGGGTTTTGGTAACGGCGGGACCAACCCGTGAGGCAATTGATCCGGTCAGGTATATCAGTAACCACAGTTCCGGGAAAATGGGCTATGCCATAGCCCAGGCAGCACTCGAGGCCGGTGCCAGTGTTGAGCTGGTGAGCGGCCCCTGTGCGCTGGTAGCCAATGATCGCATCAGCCGAACCGATGTTGAGTCAGCCAAAGAAATGCAACAGGTTGTGCTGCAACATATTGAGCAGGTGGATATTTTCATTGCAGTGGCGGCAGTGGCCGATTACCGGCCAAAACAGGTCAGCGGGCAGAAAATAAAAAAACAAGCGGATAAGATGAATATCGAACTGATTAAAAACCCTGATATTCTGGCATCTGTTGCTGGGCTGCAGCATAGACCCTTTTGTGTCGGTTTTGCTGCCGAAACAGAGAAGCTTGAGCAGCATGCAAGGCTGAAATTAGAGGCCAAACAGCTGGATATGATCGTGGCAAACCGCGTTGATCAATCAGACGGCGGATTCAATAGTGATTATAATAGCGCAACCGTGATATGGGCCGGTGGCCAGCACGTTTTTGAAAAAACAAGCAAATCCCGATTAGCAACAGACCTGGTGAGACTGATTGCTGAGCATTATACGATTTAATTTAAGTGGAACATTATGAGCAAGATACAATTAAAAATATTAGATTCACGCATAGGCAAAGATATTCCGTTACCGGCTTACACAACACAAGGCTCAGCCGGCATGGATCTGCGTGCCTGTATAGATGAAAAAATTACTTTAAAGCCTGGCCAGACAGAATTAATTCCAACCGGTATCGCCATACATATTTCAGACAATAGCCTGGCCGCTACTATTTTACCGCGTTCGGGTCTGGGTCATAAGCATGGCATCGTCCTCGGCAACCTGGTGGGGCTGATTGATTCTGATTATCAGGGCCAGCTGTTTGTGTCGATGTGGAATCGCGGCGATAAAGTTTTTGAAATCGAACAGGGTGACCGTATTGCGCAGCTTGTTTTTGTTCCGGTGGTGCAGGTTGAGTTTGAGCAAGTAGAAGAATTTGATGACAGTGACCGCGGGGAAGGTGGTTTTGGCAGCACGGGTCATAAATAGACGATAAAAAACGGGTCGCTTTGTCGGCGTTTAATCACTAGTTTTCTCTTACGGTTTCAGCATTAAAAATTTGAGTTCAGAAATATGATTGCAGCATCTATTTTCAAGGCCTACGACATCCGCGGCATCGTCGATGAGACCTTAACCGACGAAGCAGTAGAGCTAATTGGCAGAGCCTATGGCAGTGAAGCGCTGGCGCAGTCACAAAAAACCGTCGTCATTGCACGTGATGGCAGGCTATCCAGCCCGAAAATTTCAGCGGCTTTAAGTAAAGGTTTGCGCTCGACCGGCTGCGATGTCATTGATATCGGCATGGTGCCAACACCGGTATTATATTTTGCAACACATGTGCTGAAAACCGGTACGGGCATCATGATTACCGGTAGCCATAATCCGCCGCAATATAATGGTCTGAAAATGGTCTTGGCGGGCCATACTTTATACAGTGAAAGCATTCAGCAGTTACTCAAGCGCATCCTCAATAATGAATTGGTACGTGGAGACGGCAGTTACAAAGAGCAGGATGTGAGGCAGCACTACCTGGACGAGATATGTGCGGATGTAAAACTGGCAAAACCCTTAAAAATTGCGGTCGATAGTGGCAATGGTGTGGCCGGTGAGCTGGCCCCTGCTTTATTCAAGCGCATGGGCTGCGAAGTGATCGAATTATATTCTGAAATTGACGGCAGCTTTCCCAACCATCATCCCGACCCGAGCAAGCTTGAAAACCTGATTGACCTTGGAAAAGCCATAGAAGAGTTCGGGGTTGACCTTGGCCTGGCGTTTGATGGTGACGGTGACCGGGTTGGCATTATTGATAACCGAAATAATATTATCTGGCCAGACCGCCAGATGATGTTATATGCAGAAGATGTGCTTTCAAGAAATCCCGGCGCGCAAATCATCTACGATATAAAATCCAGCAATCACCTGGATAAAGAAATTAAGCGGCTGGGTGGTGATGCGTTAATGTGGAAAACCGGCCATTCATTTATCAAAGCAAAAATGAAAGAGACAGGGGCTTTGCTGGCGGGTGAAATGAGTGGTCATATTTTCTTTAAAGAGCGCTGGTATGGTTTTGATGATGGCCTTTATAGTGCTGCGCGCATGCTCGAAATTTTAAGTAAAAAAGAGCAGCCGGCTGATGTGGTTTTTAATGCCTTACCGGATTCATTCAACACGCCTGAAATCCAGATTCAGTTTGCAGAAGGTGAGCATTACCGGTTTATGGATAAACTAAAGTTGGTTGCGGATTTCGGTAGTTCCGAGATTTCTACAATTGACGGTATGCGTGTTAACTATGATGATGGCTGGGGTTTGATCAGGCCGTCCAATACCACGCCTTGTCTGGTATTGCGCTTTGAAGCCGATAGCGAAGAGGCTCTGGAGAAAGTTCAGGAAAAATTTCGTCAGCAGATTTTAAATGTCGATTCAACGATACAGTTAGAATTTTAAAATAATATATTAAGTGGAGTTACTCTGTTGGAGCAATCAGTAGCCAGTAATATCGCCAATGTTTTGTCCGAGGCGCTGCCTTATATTCAGCGTTTAAGTGGCAAAACAATTGTCATTAAATATGGCGGCAATGCCATGGTCGATGATCAGTTAAAAAGTGCTTTCGCCCGTGATATTGTTTTACTAAAACAGGTCGGCGTAAACCCGGTTGTGGTCCACGGCGGTGGACCACAGATTGGGAAGATGCTACAGAGCCTTGGCAAACAGTCTGAGTTTATAGATGGAATGCGGGTCACGGATCGTGAAACCATGGATATTGTTGAAATGGTACTCGGTGGTCTGGTGAACAAGGATATTGTCAGCCTGATTAACCAGCACGGTGGTCATGCGGTTGGTTTGACTGGCAAAGACGGCGGTTTAATCAGGGCAAAAAAATTACAGCTTAAACCCGGTTCGCCCGAGCTGCAAGCCTCAGAAATCATCGACCTTGGCCATGTTGGTGAGGTTTCACAAATTGATCCTCAGGTTATCAATACGCTGGATGGTGGCTGTTTCATACCCGTGGTTGCGCCAATAGGCGTGGGTGATGATGGCACCTCTTATAATATCAATGCCGACCTGGTTGCCGGCAAACTGGCTGCCGTATTAGGTTCAGAAAAACTGTTGCTGCTGACCAATACCGCGGGCATTCTGGATAAGTCAGGCAACTTGCTGACCGGTTTGAATCATACCGATGTCGAAGCCTTGATAGCGGACGGCACAATTTCTGGCGGCATGCTGCCAAAAGTTGAGTGTGCGCTGAATGCAGTCAATTCAGGGGTTAAAGCCTCGCATATTATTGATGGCCGGGTAGATCATGCTGTCTTGCTGGAGCTGTTAACAGATGCTGGAGTCGGCACCTTAATCAAAGGTTAAGCTATTCACTGGCAAGCGGTACAAGCTTGGCTGAAATTTGTTTTTTAGGCTGGCAGCATTTGAACGTCAGCTGATACAGATAATGCGCTTCTTTTAAAAAAGACAAAGCTCATAAGCTTGTTTTTAATGTTGAAAATAAGCGTATTGTTTTTTCAAATGCGCCAGGTTTTCATGCGCCATTATTTTAAATTTTTTTCAGGTCTGTCAGGTCTGTCAGAGCTGTCAGGGCTGTCAGGGCTAATGAATCTGGCGGTTTTTTAATTCTGAATTAGTCGCTCTAACTATGAAAATAACATTGTCATGGCTCAAATCACTATGTGTTGTTGATGCGGATTCATATGATCGTCGCTCAAATGTGATTGATGAGCATCAGTAAAGGATGGCTGTATAGCATCAGGTTCATTGAAATGAATAACTATTATGTCTGAACTCGCCACCCAAATATTATTGTTTGTGGTTTCTGTTATTGCGAATTTTTTTTCTGCTATGGCAGGTGGCGGGGCCGGTCTGTTACAGCTACCGGCTATTATTTTTTTCGGATTAAGTTTCAGCACTGCACTTGCAACGCATAAGGTGGCGAGTGTGGCCTTGGGTGTCGGCGCAACGATCCGGCATCTGAGTGAAAACTCCCTGGAAAGGCGGTTTGCCCTGTTTATTCTGATCAGTGGTTTGCCGGGAGTGGTTGTCGGTGCGTTCTTAATCATTGATGTGCCCGATCGTGCTGCCGAGCTGGCACTGGGCATGTTAACGATAAGTCTGGCTGTCTATTCGTTTTTACAAAAAAAACTGGGGCAGAGCTACTGTAGTATACACAGGGATACCAGGGGCTATCTTACAGGCGCTCTGGTGTTGTTTCTTATCGGTGTTTTAAATGGCTCGCTGACCTCCGGTACAGGGCTTTTTGTAACGATCTGGTTAGTCAAATGGTTTGGGCTCGATTACAAGAGAGCCGTGGCTTATACCCTGATCCTGGTAGGCCTGTTCTGGAATGGCACCGGAGCCATCACATTAGGTGTACTCAGTTCAATTCAGTGGCACTGGCTACCGGCGCTTTTGCTGGGCTCTTTGATAGGTGGATTCCTGGGCGCGCATATCAGCCTTAAAAAAAGCAACCGGCTGATTAAGCGTGTGTTTGAAATAATGACACTACTGGCAGGTCTGAAGTTAATCATCGGCTAGTCTTGCGCCTGATCAGATACCGTATTGCGCCCTGTATTTTGTCATCAGATCAAGCATATTTGACTGGCCTGGATCATCGGATAAATAACTGATGAGGTTTTGCATGGTGATGATATTGGCGACTTTGATACCGAAGTCACGCTCAACTTCCTGCACGGCGGAGATCTCTCCCTGGCCTTTTTCCTGACGATCGAGCGCAATCAGCACACCGACAGTTTCTGCATTTTCGGCTTTAATAATATCCACCGCTTCGCGGATAGCCGTGCCGGCAGTGATCACATCATCAATAATCAAAACCCGTTTACCGCTTAAATCAGCGCCGACAATATTGCCACCTTCGCCATGCGCTTTGGTTTCTTTGCGGTTAAAAGCATAGGGCACATCGATGCCGTGCTCGATGTCCAGTGCCATCACGGTAACCGCTGCCACCGGGATGCCTTTGTAAGCGGGACCAAACAGCACGTCGTATTCAATGCCGCTATCGATGATCGCCTGGGCATAGCAGCGGCCGAGCTGGGCTAATGCATGGCCACTATTAAATAAGCCGGCGTTGAAAAAGTAGGGGCTAACGCGAGAAGATTTAAGCGTGAACTCACCAAAACGAAGCACATTGCTTTGCATTGCAAGTTCGATAAACTGGCGTTGATAATCCTGCATCAGATGTACTCTTTGTGGCTTTAGTGAATAGGCTATTGTAACGAAGTTAAAGCGATCTCTAAATAGTTATTTATTAAAGAAATAGTCCAGAACGATGCCGAAAAAGACGGCCATACCGAACCAGTTATTATTTAAAAATGCCTCGATACAGAGTTTGGCATCGCGATTTCTGATCAGAAATTGCTGGTAAAGCGCAAATAAAGCGGCAATGAAGATGCCAGTATAATAAAACATGCCGAGCTCGGCCCGGTTACCAATCATCAGCAAGGTGAATATCAGCATCAGTTGAATAATAGCGATCATAATGCGGTCGGCTTCGCCAAATAAGATGGCCGTGGACTTGACTCCAATTTTAATATCATCATCGCGGTCAGCCATCGCGTACATGGTGTCATAAGCGGTTGCCCATAAAACCGTCGCCAGAAATAACAACCATGCCAGCGGCGTGATTTCATTGCTTTGCGCCGCATAGGCCATAGGTACTGCCCAGCCAAAGGCCGCGCCAAGATGAACCTGAGGCAGAAAATGGTAACGTTTCATGAACGGGTAACTGGCGGCCAATGCGGCGCCAACAAACGACAAATAGATGGTCAGCGCGTTCATGAATAAAACCAGCATAAAAGCGCATGAGGCGAGCACAATAAAGACCAGCAAGGCTTCTTTAGGGCTGACTTTGCCGCTGACAATCGGCCTGTTTTGTGTGCGACTGACATGACCGTCAACTTTACGGTCAGCGTAATCGTTAATCGCACAGCCCGCTGAGCGCATAAAAAAGACGCCGAAGACAAATACCAGCAAAACACCGACATCAGGCAGGCCTTTGGCAGCTATCCATAGGGCCCATAAGGTGGGCCAGAGTAACAGCAAGATGCCGATCGGCCGGTCAAGCCGGATCAGATAGGCATAGTTTTCAAGTTGTTGAATAACCGGGTGATTTGAGTGAGTAGCGAGTTTGTGCAAATAACGGAAAATGACCATGACCCAGTGGAATCCCATGTAATATAATGATTTAATAAAATAGCAGTAATAATGCTGCTGCTATATTACCTGACTGCCATCTATTACATAAGAGCTTCTATGACTAATCAAACCAGCAAAAATAAAAAGCACGCTTTCGATTATGACCTGATTGCCATTGGCGGGGGCAGCGGTGGCTTGTCGGTAGCCGAAAGAGCGGCCCTGTATGGTGCAAAGTGTGCGGTGATTGAAGCCGGCAAAATTGGCGGTACCTGCGTCAATGTCGGCTGCGTGCCGAAAAAAGTCATGTGGTTTGGTGGCAGCCTGGCGCATTCGCTGGAGCATGCTAAGGATTACGGTTTTGATGTCAGCAATAACGGTTTTGACTGGTCGGCGCTGGTGAAAAAACGCGAAGACTATATTTCGGGCATTAATAACTGGTATCACAGCTATTTGAAAGACTCGAATATTGATGAAATTCAAGGTTATGCAAAATTTGTCGATGCTCACACACTGGATGTCGATGGAAAACAGATCACGGCAGAAAAAATTGTGATTGCACCGGGGACCAAACCCTCAGTGCCTGATATTCCCGGCGCTGAGCACGGCATAACCTCAGATGGCTTTTTTGCCCTGACCTCGCAGCCGAAAAAAGTCGCCGTGGTCGGCGCCGGTTATATTGCGGTTGAGATAGCCGGTGTCTTAAATAGCCTGGGTACGGATGTCGCGCTGTTTATCCGTAAAGGCCAGTTTCTGCGCAGCTTTGATGCAATGCTTCGTGAGTCGCTGATGGAAGCCATGATCAACGATGGAGTCGATTTAATGGCGCATACGCAAGTGGCTGAATTAATCAGAGAAGACAATGGCACATTAACCCTGGTTTGCGATCAGGGTAAACGCACGGAAGGTTTCGACCAGGTGATATGGGCGATTGGACGTGAGCCTAATACCCAAGGCATGAATATTGAAAAGGCAGGGGTAGCAAGCGACGCCGACGGCTACGTTCCCTGCAATGATTACCAGGAAACCAATATCAAGAATATCTATTCGCTGGGGGATGTCACCCGCCGCGCGCAATTAACACCGGTAGCGATTGCAGCGGGCAGACGCATGGCTGATAGACTCTACGGTGGCATGAAAGGCCGTCATCTCAATTATGCTTTGATCCCTACTGTGGTCTTTAGTCACCCGCCTATCGGAACCGTGGGTTTGACCGAAGAAGAGGCAAAAACCGAACACGGTGCCGCGGTCAAGATATACAGCTCACGGTTTACCGCCATGTATAACGCCATGACCGAACACAAGGTTGAAACGGCGATGAAACTGGTGGTGGTCGGTGCAGAAGAAAAAGTCGTGGGCTGTCATATTATCGGCCCGGGCGCTGATGAAATGCTTCAGGGTTTTGCTGTGGCCATTCGCATGGGAGCGAACAAAGCCGATCTCGATGATACGATTGCGATCCACCCAACCAGCTCAGAGGAGCTGGTGACTATGCGCTAGAGTGAAGGGGCGAATAATGACGATACGAGAATTTGATGGCATCAGGCCGGAAATAGCAGACGGTGTTTTTGTAGATGATATGGCACTGGTTGTCGGAGATGTAACGCTAGGCAGGGACAGCTCAATCTGGCCTATGGCGGTTTTACGCGGTGATGTGAATCAGATCAGGATCGGTGAGCGCAGCAATATTCAGGATGGCAGCGTCTTGCATGTGACGCATGCCGGCCCGCTTGGCAAAGGCCGGGCAATGATTGTCGGTGATGATGTCACGGTAGGACATAATGCTGTGTTACATGCCTGTACCATTGAAGACAGCTGTTTGATTGGCATGTCAGCAACGGTATTAGACGGTGCCGTGATCCGCAAACATGTCATCGTCGGCGCCGGCAGCCTGGTGCCACCAAACAAAGAACTGCAAAGTGGTTATCTGTATCTGGGCAACCCGGTGAGCCAGATCCGTAAACTCACAGACAAAGAGATAGAGTATTTTAAATATTCGGCTGAACATTATGTTCGCCTGCAGCAACGCCATCAGCAACATAACGATGAGTAGTCCTAAGCGCGTGCTAACTAAAACGCATATTGTTCGATATACGGCGCATTGCCAGTTTGCGAACAGGCATTATGCGGTGCGAGTTCCGGTGCTTTCACTAAAGTCTGCAATGGCAAGAGGATCATAATGAAAAGATTGGTATTTCTGGCTATTGGTTTATTTTTTTTATCGTCCGCTGATGCGGCCACTGACAATATTGCAAGATCGATATTTACCAGCCGTGTTGAAAACAGAGAGCCAACTGATAAAGTGGGTCAGTTAAGCAATGATAATAAGAAAATCTATTTTTTTACCGAAGTGATCGGCATGTCTGGGCGCACTGTTACCCATCGTTGGCAACACCGCGGGCATGTAAAAGCACAAGTGAGCTTTAAAGTAGGCTCTAACCGCTGGCGTATCTGGTCCAGTAAAAGCTTGCAGCCACAATGGCTTGGCGAATGGATAGTCAGCGTAATGGACGACGAGGGAAACACACTGAAAGAAGAAAGCATGGCGTATATACCCTCCCGTTCAGTTGCCGCGACTATAACAACAGGGGCAACGCCGGATACCGCTGTGCAGCCACCATCGGCAAGCCATTAATCAGCGAATGAATGCAATATGGCAGGCATAACTTTCGGCATGACAGCACAGGCATAAATCGAGAATTTATACTATTATTAAAAGATATTGAAAAATATAAAGCGAGACATTAGTTAAAAATATATCCATAACAGGGGAAGAAGATGTTGAAAAAGCTGTCGAGTTTATTGTTTTTAAGTGCCATCGCCGTGATGGCTGTTAGCCAGTCGGCTTACGCCATGCGCCAGGCTGCAATGGAATCTGCTATGCAGGCACTAGAGGACGCAGAAAGTGTGCTCAAAGACGCCACTGCAAATAAAGGCGGTCACCGGGTCAAAGCGCTGCAGCTGATTAAAAAAGCAAAAAGTGAAATCAGGCAGGGCATTCGTTTTGCCAATGCCCGGGCGAATGAGATGCAGCTGAAACAAAAGCGTGAGCGTGAGGCAAGTGAAGCGCTAAGGCTAAAAAATGAAGCCCGTGAAAGAACAAGAAGAGATCGCGAAGCCAGGGAACGAAGAAATGATCGCCCGGCTGAGCGCGGAGACAGAAGACGTGGTGAAGCGCAGTCAGCACAGGATAGAAAGTATAATACCTGTATCAGACAAGCGAGAAACAGTGAAAGACAAATACAGGCCTGTAATAAAAAGTTCGGTAAAAAACGCCTGGAAAGAAGGTAACCAGGCGTTGACCATCTTGCCGCTTACATGCTTTGCCGAATTAAAGAAATCACCGGTTTGGTTTCTGGTCTGATCTGTCGCCAGCAATAAAAAGATTCGGCGGCCTGTTCAACTAACATGCCCAGTCCGTCGAAAACTTTTTCAGCGTGGTTCTTTTTCGACCAAAGCATGAAAGGGGTATCGTCTTTAGCATACATCATGTCGTAGGCAGTGCTGTTTTTGTTAAACAGATTATCGGCTAGCGGTGGCAACTCTCCGCTCAAACTGGCCGACGTGCCGTTAATAATAATATCAAATCGCTGACCTTCGAGCTCAGTATAGGCAACCGTTTCTATTTCAAAGATATCTGAAAAATCTTTTGCCAGATCAAACGCGCGCGAAACAGTGCGGTTGGCAATAACCAGCCGGGCAGGCTGTTGATCAATAAAGGGTTCGAGTATACCGCGCACAGCCCCGCCGGCACCGAGGATTAAAATATCTTTATTAAGGAGTTGTGTAGCGTGGTTTTGCATCAGGTCACGGACTAAACCGACGCCGTCAGTATTGTCGCCTGTGTAACGGTTGTCAGCATTCAGAATGAGCGTGTTGACTGCGCCAGCACGGCGAGCGCGGTCCGTGAGTTCAGTTGCGATTTTAAAAGCTTCTTCTTTTAAGGGCACGGTAATATTTAAACCCTTGCCGTTATTTTTCTGAAAGCGGGCGACATCGCGGGCAAAGTTTTCGGTTTCAACTTGTATTTTTTCGTAAGTTAAATTTTGTTTTGTCTGGATTGCAAACTGCTGGTGAATTAACGGTGATTTGCTATGCTCGACGGGATTTCCCATAACGGCATATCGGTCAATAATGTTCTTGGTCATAGTTAGCAACTTAAAAGAAAATGAAAATGCTTCGCCGGGAGTATGTTCCTGTCAGCATTACTGAGAAGAACGCATAGCATAATGGCAGGGCAACCGATGCGCTTGTTTTATTAATCCTGGCCTTTTTGCTGCAGCCACTGGGCGGCAGTTTTGGCATAATAAGTTAAAATACCGTCAGCGCCAGCGCGTTTCATTGAAAGCAAAGACTCTAATACCACTTCTTTTTCATTAAGCCAGCCATTTTGACTGGCGGCTTTTAACATCGCGTATTCACCGCTGACCTGATAGACATAAGTGGGCATCGCAAATTGCTGTTTGATTCGGTAGACAATATCCAGATAAGGCATGCCGGGTTTGATCATGACCATATCAGCGCCTTCATTGATATCCAGCTGCACTTCTCGAATCGCCTCATCTGAATTGGCAGGGTCCATCTGGTAGCTGTATTTATTGCCGCCAGCGAGGTTGTCTGCAGAACCGACGGCATCGCGAAACGGGCCGTAAAAGCTGGAGGCGTACTTGGCAGCATACGACAGAATGCGGGTATAGATATAACCATTGGTTTCAAGCGCTTCGCGAATGGCGATGATGCGCCCGTCCATCATATCGGATGGCGCAACGATATCCGCCCCTGCCTGTGCATGTGACAGCGCCTGTTTAACCAGTACCTCAACCGTCTCATCGTTTAGTACGTAGCCGCTGTCATCAATCAGGCCGTCCTGACCATGTGATGTGAACGGGTCGAGAGCAACGTCCGTGATAATGCCAAGTTCGGGTACGGCCGATTTTAAAGCGCGCACGGCGCGTTGTGCCAGGCCATCCGGGTTGTAGGCCTCGGCAGCATCATCTGACTTGAAGTCCTGGCCTACAACTGGAAACAGTGCGATAGCCGGAATACCCAGAGCATGACATTGTCTGGCCTCTTCTACCAGCAAATCAATTGACATGCGCTCAACACCCGGCATGGATGAGACCGCTTCTCGCTGATTGTCGCCGTCGATGACAAACACCGGGTAGATGAAGTCGTGTGAAGACAGTGCGTTTTCACGCATCAGGTTGCGGGAAAAAGTATCGCGGCGCATTCGTCGCATGCGTGTTGCCGGGAAAAAAGAATGTGATGACACGTTAAACGCTCCGCTAAAAGTTGTGGCCTAAATGTGAAGGATTTGGCAATTATACAGCCATTTTTTTATCTTGTCTGAAACAGCATCAGGGCCCTGTGAGAATGGCCCGCTTAGCTTATTTTCTGAAGAAACTGCTGGCGGTTAAGAATATAACTGTTATCGCATAATGCAAGATTAAAATCCCGGTACTGCTGTAATGTAATGGCCGTCGAGGCCTTCTCAGGCATGATGACAGGGTAGGTGGGAAACGCATGCGCTTCAATGAGGTGTTGCATATGTGAGCGATCTGAGCTGAATCGTAACAGATATTCCGGCGCAGCGATGAAGCGGAACAGCGGGCGGTATTCAGCGGCTTCGGAGCGCAGCTGCGGGAAACTCAGGTCCAGGTAGGTTTTGGCGGCGCAGGGGAAATCAGCAAGCGAATCAAAGTCATAGATGACATAACCGGACGGCTGACGATGCAACAAAACCACGTGGTAGTCCCAGATCAGCGGCTGCTTTAGTGAGCCACCGTTCTGGCTGAAGACAGCCACCTGTTTGCTGTGATTGCTGATGAAAAGAACCTCAAGCGCTGACGCGGGAACAGCTTGTTTGATGAATAAAGCCGCCAGCTGCCAGATGTTTTCTTCACAAAATAATTTTGTGTAAACACAGTCGGTTCTGGCCAGAGGCCGCATTATTTAATGCTTAATGCGGCGCGTTCAAAATTGATGCCAGCCCAGCCTTGTTGCATAAAGTTACGAATATTGGCGTGGTCAGAACCCAGCGCATTTTGTAAAACGTCATGCCGGTAGTAATCACCAAAGCAATGCAGTGTCAGTTCTGCCGGTAAATTATTTAACTGGGCAAAAGCAAAAATTTTGCAGGAGCCTTCATTGCTGCCCGCCTCATTAATGACCATGCTGTTGCCCAGCCCGTTCGTAAAACGGGTTGGTGTGTAATCATAATCGGATTTAATGGTTTCTATCACCTGATCGAAGCTAACCGAGTCAGGGGATGTATTAAGTTGTTTCAGTAATTGGGCAGTATTCATGGTTGATTATTTATTTAGCCAGTCAGTGGGTTTTAAAAAAACATCATAAAGTTCAGCTTCTGCACTGCCTTTTTCAGGCTGCCAGTTATAGCGCCATTTTACCAGTGGCGGTAGCGACATTAAGATGGATTCTGTGCGGCCCCCGGTTTGTAAACCAAACAAGGTGCCACGATCATAAACCAGATTAAATTCAACATAACGGCCGCGTCGATAGAGCTGGAAGTCACGTTCACGTTCACCGTACTCAGTATGCTTGCGTTTGGCAACAATGGGCTGGTAGGCCGGTAGATAGTGATTGGCTACACTTTGCATGAACTGAAAACTTTTTTCAAATCCCCATTGGTTGAGATCATCAAAAAACAGGCCGCCTACACCACGAGGTTCGTTGCGGTGTTTGAGGTAAAAATACTCATCACACCATTTTTTATATTGCTCATAAACATCATCGCCAAAGTCTTTACAGGCATCAAAAGAAGTCTGGTGCCAGTGTTTTACATCGTCTTCATTGCCATAGTATGGCGTTAAATCAAAACCGCCGCCAAACCACCAGATGGGTTCGGCGCCTGCTTTTTCGGCAATAAAAAAGCGTACGTTTGCATGTGAGGTTGGCACGTAGGGATTATGCGGGTGAATCACCAGCGACACACCCATTGCCTGAAAATTGCGGCCAGCCAGTTCAGGTCTGTGTGCTGTTGCCGAGGCTGGCAGGTTGTCGCCGAATACATGTGAAAAGTTGATGCCTGCCTGTTCAAAAGCATCACCATTAACCAGTACCCGGCTGCGACCGCCGCCGCCAGCGTCGCGCTGCCATTCATCGGTGACAAAAACTTCTTTGCCGTCTTCTTTTTCAAGCGCATTGCAAATCCTGTCCTGCAAATCAAGCAGAAACGATTTCACACGTTCTATATCTGGGTTGTCGTTGTTCATATCGGTCACACTGGTTAGTTTGTTCTGATAACTTGCTGGGTTAACAGGTTACGAATTTCAGTCGGTTTAGCTAAAGAGCCTGTCTCGGAGTTGATGATGATTTCAAGCTCGCGATGAAAATAATGGTGACATTGCAGGCTGGTCTTTGCCGGTGTCTGTTTGCTGGGGTTGGCACTGGTTGAAACGATTGGCTGATCCAGAGAATCACAAAGCGCTACAATTAGCGGGTGAGTGCTTAAACGGATAGCCAGCGAGCAGTGAGCGCCGCGTAACCAGAAAGGCGCATGTTTTGCCGGTACAACCCAGCTGGTGTGAGGACTGGCCTGTATGGTTTGTTTTTGTTTGTCAGTCAGCGGTTCGATAAAATCATCAAACTGCTGTAGCTGGCTTGCCACCAGAATCAGGCCTTTTTCGATCGGGCGATGTTTGAGTAACAGCAGTCGGTTAACAGCCGCCTGCTGGTACGGATCACAGCCTAGGCCAAAAACAGCTTCGGTAGGGTAAGCAATCACCGCGCCTTGTTTGATGGCAAGAGCGGCCTTTCGAATGATAAACGCGCTAACCACTATTCGCTGTCAGTTTTTTTCTTGGTTGTCTTTTTTTTAGGCGTAGCTTTCTTTTTTACTGCCGTCTTCGTTTTAGCCGTGGTCTTTTTCTTTGTGGTTTTCTTTTTAGGAGCGGCTTTTTTCTTGCTGACTTTCTTTTTCGCCGCCGCTTTTTTCTTCAGTTTCTTTTTGCCTTTACGTTCAGGCGCGGCGGCCAGTAGTTCTTCACATTCTTTCAGTGTTAAGGACTTTGGTTCGCGGTCTTTTGGGATTTTGGCATTTTTTTCACCATTGGTAATGTAAGGCCCAAATCTGCCGTTAAGCACTTCAATATCGGTGCCTTCAAAAGAATTGATATATTTGTTGGCTTCAAATTCTTTTTTCTCTTTGATTAATACCAGCGCATCTTCGAGTCCGATGTTGTAGGCATCGATGCCTCGGTCCTGGTATTCCTTGCGAATCGAAACAAAGGTATTGTCAAATTTTACATAAGGCCCGAAGCGTCCGACATTAGAAGACACTTCTTCGCCTTCTTCTGTTTGCCCCAGTATGCGCGGGAAAACAAACAGCTCTTCATAGTTGCTCATGTCAATCTGGTTCATTTTCTGACCAGGTTTGAGGCTGGCAAATGCCGGCTTCTCTTCGTCGTCTTTATCGCCGATCTGTACAAAAGGCCCGTAAGGTCCCATGCGTACGGTGATCGGTTTGCCTGTCTTGGGATCTGTACCTATCAGGCGTGACTGTGCGACATCGGCACGGCTGACGTTTTCTTCTATATAGTCAACCTGCTGTTTAAAGGGGGCCCAGAAATTCTGCATTAATGGGATCCAGTCTTCTTCACCACGTGAGACCGCATCCAGTTCGTCTTCTAGCTCGGCAGTAAAACTATAATCGACATATTTCGTGAAATGCTCAGTCAGGAAACCATTAACAATGCGGCCGATATCGGTTGGTGTGAACCGACGGTTTTCTAGTTCTGCATAATTTCTGTTTTGCAATGTTGAAATGATCGAAGCATACGTGGAAGGCCGGCCGATACCATATTCTTCAAGTGTTTTAACCAGGCTGGCTTCTGAAAAGCGCGGCGGTGGCTCGGTAAAGTGCTGCTCGGCAATGATGTCGAGCAGTTTAATTGTCTCGCCTTGCTCTAAAGGTGGTAACAGTTTTTCTTTGTCATCTTTGTTGCTGTCATCGGTATCTTCAAGATACAGCGCCATGAAACCGGCGTGTTTGATAGTGGAACCGTTGGCACGAAAACGGTATTGATCTGAGCCGCAGTCTAAGTCGACAGCTACGGTATCCATAGTCGCATGGATCATCTGGCAGGCCATGGTGCGTTTCCAGATTAACTCATACAGTTTATATTGATCCGGTTTTAAATAAGACTTGATCTCTTCAGGTAAATGGTTGACCGAGGTCGGGCGAATCGCTTCGTGGGCTTCCTGAGCGTTTTTAGATTTAGTCTTAAAAGTACGCACTTCATCGGGCAAATTGTCTTTGCCATATTTGCTGGCAATCAATGCACGCAATTCTTCAATCGCTTCCTGTGCCAGGTGCACGGAATCGGTACGCATGTAGGTAATAAGACCGACTGTTTCACCACCGATATCGATGCCTTCATATAACTGCTGAGCCGTGCGCATGGTGCGCTGTGCTGAAAAACGCAGTTTTCTGGCGGCTTCTTGCTGCATGGTTGATGTGGTAAACGGTGGAGCCGGGTTGCGCTTGCGCTGCTTCTTTTCAACTTTGGCGACAGTCAGGTTGCCAGCGGCGGCATCGAGCATGGTTTGTTTAGCAGCAAGACTGTCTTTTTCGTTGTTAAACGTAAACTGTTTGACTTTTTCATTGTTGAAAACAGTCAGCTTGGCTGAAATGGCTTTTGCATCTTTTTCGGTTTGAGCATCGATGCTCCAGTATTCCTGTGGCTCAAAGGCTTCGATTTCTTCTTCACGTTCGACCAATAAACGCAGTGCCGGGCTTTGCACGCGACCGGCCGATAATCCACGTTGTACCTTTTTCCACAGCAGCGGCGATATATTAAAGCCCACCAGGTAGTCAAGTCCGCGGCGCGCCTGTTGAGCGTTGACCATGCCCATGTCGAGCTCACGCGGATTGGCGATGGCATGTTGTAGTGCACGTTTTGTGACTTCGTTGAAAACAACACGGTGTACGGTTTTATCTTCCAGTAATCCCTGTTCGTTTAAGAGCTCGAACAGGTGCCATGAAATGGCTTCTCCCTCGCGATCTTGGTCGGTCGCGAGATAGAGGGTGTCAGCTTTTTTAAGTGCTTTCTTGATGGCATCGACGTGTTTTTCGTTTTTCTCGATAACCTGATATTTCATTTTGAAATTGTTATCGGTTTCGATAGCACCTTCTTTTGGAATTAAATCGCGCAGGTGTCCGTATGAAGCAAGGATCTGGAAGTCTTTGCCCAGGTATTTTTTAATGGTTTTTGATTTTGCAGGTGACTCTACAATAACCAGATTGGTGCTCATATGTTTATTTTTTTTCGTTTATTTTAATGTGATTGTTAATGGATATAATCCAGGCCCTCGTCAAAAACAAGGCTCTCCATCCAGGCATAGGCATTTTCTTCACCGGGGTGATTAAACAGTACGATCATGACAATCCATTTTAATTGTTCCATGTCGACCTGCGTATCCAGAGCTAAGACCCGGTCCAGTACCAGCTCCCGGGTTAAAGGCGTTAAGATACCGGTTTGTTCCAGGTGCAGCAAAAAGCCGCTGCCTTCCTGGTCAAGCAGTGTCAGTTCTTCCTGACTGAGTACCCGCATCGCTGTCGATGTTATTGGCGTGAGTTCGGCAATATCTTGTAACTCGGCCAGATCTTCAAGCCAGTCAAAGGCTTTATTGATCGCCATTTGAGGGAAACCGAGTTCTTCAAGACGAATTTCAGCCAGATCACGGGCCGATTCATGGGTTTCTTCTTCGATGTCATCTCCAATGTAATGTTCAAACAGGAACATAAGTACATCAACAACATTTTGTTTCATTGGTTTAATCTCTCTTGCCAAGCCGGGTATAAAGGCCATTGCCAGCAACAATATCACCCTGCAGTTCCAGTATTAACAGCATGGATGCAATATTAGCTGCACTAAAGCCCGTGCATTCTGAAATACTATCAATATTCATGGGATCGTATCCCATGCAGCTTAACAATTTCTGATACTCCGGATCGGGTTGTTTACTCAGGTTTGCCCGATTTTCGCCTGTAGTATCACCCGAAGTGTTATTTTTTACCAGTATTTGCAATTCTTCCAGTATGTCTTCGGCGGTTTCTACCAGTTTTGCGCCTTGTTTTATCAGCTGGTGACAGCCCTTTGTGGCGGGGTTATGAATAGAGCCCGGGATGGCAAACACTTCCCTGTTTTGTTCTATCGCATGCCGCGCAGTGATCAAGGTGCCGCTTTTTATCGCGGCTTCTACTACCAGTACACCCTGGCTCAGGCCGCTGATGATGCGGTTTCTGAGCGGGAACAGACCGGCATGTGGTGCCGTGCCCAGTGGCTGTTCGGAGATCAAAGCGCCTTGTTCGCAGATTTGATGGGCAAGCTGTCGGTGTTCCGCCGGGTAAACGCGATCCAGTCCGGTGGCCACTACGGCTACCGTTCCGGCGATGCCTGTTAAGGCTCCGCGATGACTGGCACCATCAATTCCACGGGCGAGGCCGCTGGTAATAGTCAGGCCGTTAGCCGACAGGTGAGAGGCAAAGTCTTCGGCTATTTTTTCGCCGACAGCGCTGGGAGAACGACTGCCCACCATGGCCAGTTGTGGCTGGTACAGGTAATCTAAATCACCGTTAACAAACAAGACTTTGGGCGGATTGCTGATCAGCCTGAGCTGGTCCGGGTAACGTTTATCCGTGATGGGGATAATAAAGTGACGGGCTTCACTGCCCCAGCTGAGCATGGCGTCGATTTTTTCAGTGTCCGCTGATTTCAGTTGGGCGATTTGGTGAGAGCTAAAACTGATGTCTTTTAAAGCTGATTCCCCGGCGTTAACGAGCTGGTTTAACGAGGAATAGTGCTCGAGCCCGGATAACAGCTTTTCTGAGCTTAAACCGCTCATTAGTGAAATGCGCAGCCAGTTTTCCAAATCATCCATGATGGAGGTTATGGCCGGGCTGCTAAAAGAGCGGACAGACTCGAGTGATTCGCTGAGTTCAGGCTATTTATAAGGAGTGCGAACGACATCGTTGCGTTTAATAACCCGGGATGCTTCGAGAATAAGTCCATAGCTGACACGGTCAAAGGTTTTAAAGAGCATGATCATGCCGCTGCGCTCGTTGGGTAGTTTGACTTTTATTTTACCTTCTCTGCGTTCAAAACGGTCACGCACTGATTCGCCCTGAGTGTAGGTGGATAATATATTGCCGACAGTCACGCCATCCCGTTTACCGAGGTTAACCACGGCCACCTGGTATTGAGCGATGCTTGAAATGGCATCGAACAGTGAAATGATCTGGCCTTCAACCTGTTCTTCTGGAGGTTTTGGGAAAAACAGGTTATTTAATTCTGAATGATCGGTCGCTAATAAACGATCACCGATAATCACCTCTCGTGTGGATTTTACAATTCGACCACTGGCGGGGCTGTCGTATTTTGTGATACTGGCTTCACCGGCATAAATGATTTCATAGCCGAGTAAATCGCCAGAGGCCGGGTCGATCAGTTCGGCACCTTTGCGGTAGATATTGTAACGCAGGTTTTCTCTGTCCAGCTCGCCCCGGATATAGATGCGATTGCCCTGGCTGAGTATCAGGTGTTTATCATCACTGCCGATAATATAAGGTGCCTCTTGCCATTGATCGATAGTCACCACTTGCGGCTTTGTGGTGAACTGTTCGATGGCATCATTCGGAATGGTTTTAATGCTCTCTTTGAGGTCGGTGCTGCGGATACGTGGCGAGAGTTTAACTTGTTTCAGCGGGCCTTTTTTATAAACACGCTCAAAAGCGCTGGTTTCAACCTGTTTTTCTTTCTGCTTGTCGATGCCAGCTGAGCTATTGACGAGCTCGCCATTGCGAGAAACCTGGAAAACAGGCTGGCCATTAACGTAAATTAAACTGATAATATCACCTGGAAATATCAGGTGAGGGTTGTTGATCTGCGGGTTTTTTGCCCAGAGCTCAGGCCAGTACCAGGGGTCGTTTAAAAAATGTCCAGCGATGCCCCATAGTGTATCGCCCGATTTTACACGGTATTCGCGGGGAGTGGTCTCGCGGATATTGGCGACAGCGACAGGGTTTAATTCGGCGGGTGATGCGACGCTGCTGCTTTCAGTGACTGCGCTTTGCTGCATGGCCGGATGGGATTCGGTTTTGGATTCGGGCTCGGCCAGACTAACGATAATGGGTTGCTGGGCGGTTTCCTGAGGACTCGTGTCTGACGCTATACTATTATTATCAAGCTTGTTTGAAGTGCTTGAGCAGGCAGAAAGGCTGGTCAGCGAATAAATCGCCAGGATGAGTAGTGGATTTTTTAGCATTTTTTGTTGAATCCGCAAGCTGATATCCTCATCATATTTCCGTGGTTTTCCAGAGTTTAGCTGATAAACTTAAGGTATTAAAGTAGGTTTCGGCTTTTAGTTGATAATTTTAAGGTGTAGACAGAGATGGCGTTACTTCCCATTCTAGAGTTTCCTGACGAGCGACTGAGAACGATCGCGCGCCCGGTAGAAACGGTAGATGACCAAATCCGCGCGGTTTTGGATGATATGTTGCAGACTATGTATGAAGCGCCGGGTATTGGTTTGGCGGCGACTCAGGTTAATGTTCACCAGCGACTGATCGTGATTGATGTCTCAGAAGAGAAAAACAAACCTTTGTACTTGATCAATCCAGAAATTGTTTCACTCGATGGTGTCGAGGAAATGGATGAGGGCTGCTTGTCAGTACCGGGTATCTATGAAAAGGTCAGCCGTGCAGACAGGATCACGATAAAAGCCTTAGGTTATGATGGACAGGCTTTTAAGCTCGATGCAGATGAGCTGCTGGCGGTCTGTATTCAGCACGAAATTGATCACCTTGACGGCAAATTGTTTGTCGATTATTTATCACCGCTTAAACGCAACCGGATAAAGAAAAAACTCGAAAAGCAGCGCAAGCAGGCGGCTGGTTAACCCTCAACTGACACATCGAATCCCTATGTTAAAAATAATTTATGCCGGTACACCGGATTTCTCGGTTGCCGCCCTCCAGGCGCTGATTGATTCCGAGCACCAGGTGGTCGCAGTTTATACACAACCTGATCGCCCGGCCGGCCGTGGCCGTAAGCTAACGCCCAGCCCGGTAAAAAAACGGGCGCTGGAAAACGGCATCGCGGTTTTCCAGCCACTCAACTTTAAAGCCGAAGCTGAACGCCAGTCATTAATTGATTTAAAGGCAGACTTAATGGTGGTGGTCGCTTATGGCTTAATCTTGCCAAAAGAGATTTTAGAGGCGCCGCGCCTCGGTTGCATTAATATCCATGCCTCGCTTTTGCCGCGATGGCGAGGAGCAGCTCCGATACAGCGCGCGATACTGGCAGGCGATAAAGAAACCGGTATCACCATTATGCAAATGGATAGCGGCCTCGATACCGGTGACATGTTGTCGAAAGCGGTCTGTGAAATAGGTGATGAGATGACGGCTTCGCAATTGCATGACCAGCTGATGGCAATGGGCAGCAAGGCGCTGATGCATATCCTGCCGGCGATAGAAAATCAAAAGCTGCAAGCCGAGAAACAAGACGAAAGCCTGGTGACTTACGCAGAAAAGCTGCAAAAGGCAGAGGCCCAGATAGACTGGCAGCAAAGTGCGCAACAGATAGCGCTTCAAGTGAGAGCGTTTAATGCCTGGCCTGTTGCGCAAACACTTTATGATAATAAGGTGATGAGAATCTGGCAGGCTCATGTGCTAGCTGCTGAACATCAGTCGCCGGCAAGGGATGCCATTCCCGGCCAGATCATCGCGGTACAGAAAAAAGAGTTTCATGTGGCGACCGGCGACGGTGTGCTTGCCGTGACGGAGATCCAGATGCCGGGGAAAAAACCAATGGCGGTTGCCGCTTTTTTAAATGCACATGATCCCGCCGCTGTCATTTTAGGTGTAAAGGCTGAATAATGTCAGTGGCTAACCAACAAAAAGCTGATGCCCGTTTTATCGCCATAAAAATTCTCGCCAGAGTGCTGCAAAATGGCGAGTCGCTGAGTACGGCTATTCCAAAGGAAATTCAAAACCTGGACGAACGTGAGCGGCCGCTGATGCAGGCGCTGGTTTATGGTGTTTTGCGCTGGCGCTGGCAACTTGAATCGATACTCAGCAAATACATAAAAAAACCACTGAAAGCCAAAGACCTTGATATAAAGATCATATTAATGCTTGGCGCATTTCAGTTGTTATGGATGCGCACACCGGACTATGCGGCAGTAGATGCGGCGGTAAACAGCAGTTTGAAAATCAAAAAGAAATGGGCTAAGGCACTGATCAACGCTATTTTGCGGCAGCTTATTCGTGATCGTGAAGAGATAAATTATAAAGAAAATTTAGAGGCCGAGTATTCTCATCCGTTATGGATGATTGAGAGCATAAAAAAAGACTGGCCTGATCACTGGCAGCAAATTCTAACTCAGGCTAATGAAGCGGCACCGATGACATTACGTATCGATACCCGGCAAACAAGCCTCGCAGACTATATGCAGCTGCTCAATGAAGTTGAGCTGGACGCCAGTACAGTGGCTGAGGTACCGGCGGCACTGGTTTTAAGTCAGGCGGCAGATGTGTTTCGTTTGCCGGGCTTTGAAGAGGGCAAGGTGTCTGTTCAGGATGCGGCTGCGCAGTGTGCAGCGCTGTTGCTGAAGCTTGAGCCCGGGCAAAAAGTGCTGGATGCCTGTGCCGCTCCCGGCGGTAAAACAGCGCATATATTACAAACTGAGCCGTCGCTGCAGGTTGATGCTGTGGATATATCTGAGTCACGACTGGAGCGAGTTGAAGAGAACCTGCAGCGTCTAAACCTGCAGGCTAATTTGATTGCAGCAGATATTTCACAGGCGGATGACTGGTGGCAGGGTGAGTTATATGACCGCATTTTGCTGGATGCGCCTTGCTCGGCCAGCGGTGTAATTCGTCGTCACCCGGATATTAAATCATTGCGGCGGGAAAGCGATATTTCAGAGCTGGTGGCAACACAAAAAGAAATCCTCGATTCAGTCTGGCAAATGTTGAAACCGGGCGGCTTGATGTTGTATGCAACCTGTTCTGTTTTCCGGGCTGAAAATGAGCAGCAAATGCAGCAGTTTTTAGCGCGAACAAATGATGCTGAAGAAATTAAAATAGAAGCCGGCTGGGGCTGCGAGCAGAAAGTGGGCCGGCAGATTCTTACCGGTGAACAGCAGATGGATGGTTTTTATTACGCTTTAATAAAGAAAGCAGGCTAGTTTTCTGATGGCTGGGTTTTTTTAACTAAAAGGCCCGGCCGGCTTGCTGAAAAAAACGATATTCTGCTGAGCTGCTATCATTTATAGTGAAGATAGATTTTAAAATACTTAAGGGGGTTTAATGCAAGGCGATGAACTGTTGATTCTTAGCCGCCTGTTACTGGCTCTGTTAGCGGGCGGTATTATTGGGATTGAACGTGCTTATCATGGACGTGAAGCCGGCTTTCGCACGCATACATTGGTGTGTGTGTCTTCATCCTTGTTAATGCTGTTGATGGCTTTTCAGTGGCAGCTGATGCCGATCGAGTTTATAGAAACCATCCGGACGGATCCAACACGTATGGCACAGGGCATTATGACAGGCATTGGTTTTTTAGGTGCAGGTGTCATTATCAAAGAAGGTTTGTCTGTTCGCGGCTTAACAACCGCCGCTTCAATCTGGATGACGGCATCAATAGGCATTGTTATCGGACTGGGTTTTTATTTTCCAGCGGCAATGGCTACCATTATAACGGTGTCGATTCTTTCATTTTTCAGAATGTTTGAAAAATGGCTGCCATCACAAAAGTATGCAAAATTCTCGATTAATTTCTACAGGAAAGAGGGCTCAATGGATCAAGAGTCTTTGCTGCACTTGCTGGGGCAGTTTAATCTTAAGGCCTTTGATTTGAGTTATACACTGCGTGATAAAGGCAGCTATATACGATATGAAATGTTTATTATGTCGAAAGATAAAAACAATTTTAATGAGCTTGCTCAGCGTCTGTTGCAGATTGAAACGGTGCATGGTTTCAAGATTATACCCAGTTAGCTTTTAGCGAATCAGGCTGTTAATGGCCTGATCCCGGTTCAAGCGACACAGCCTGTGTTTTTGTTTAGAGCGCCAATCAACGGCAAACACCAATTTAAGGCTTATCACACCGTTATATTTAGCGTAAAATTCGCGCTTTAATATCTCGTTGAAAAGCGTCATGTTAGTTAAGTCTGTTTGGGGACTTCTTAAATGAAAATTCTTATTCTTGGTGCGGGACAGGTTGGCTCATCTGTTGCGGCAAACCTGGCGCGCGAAGCCAATGATATCACGCTGGTTGATAAGAACCCTGACTGGTTGCATGATTTGCGTGATCGCATGGATATTCAAACAGTTGTCGGTGATGCTTCGCATCCGCATGTGCTGGAAAAAGCGGGTATTGAAGATACGGATATGCTGATAGCTGTTACCAACAGCGACGAAACCAATATGGTCGCCTGCCAGATTGCTTACTCTTTATATAATACGCCAACAAAAATTGCCCGTATCCGCGCTCTAGATTACATCACGCATCCGGAGCTGTTTCAGCGTGATGCCTTTCCCATCGATGTCATTATCAGTCCCGAGCAGATCATGACCGATTATATACATCACCTGATAGAGTATCCCGGTGCATTGCAGGTTTTGGACTTTGCTAAAGGCAAAGTGCAGCTGGTGGGCATCAAGGCTTATAGTGATGGTCTGCTGGTGGGGCATGAGTTACAGGCGTTACGCGAGCATATGCCGGGTATTGATACTCGGGTAGCGGCAATTTACCGTCGCGGCCACGCGATAGAGCCGAAACGCGATACTATTATTGAAGTCGATGATGAAGTGTTCTTTATTGCGGCAAGAGAAAATATCCGTGCTGTAATGAGCGAGCTAAGGCGCGTTGAAAAACCGTTTAAGCGCATTATGATTATCGGCGGCGGTCATATCGGTAAACGCCTGGCACAGACACTTGAAAAAAGTCATCAGATTAAAATTATTGAACACCATCAGCAGCGCGCAAAATATTTATCACATACTTTAGATAAAGCCGTGGTATTACTGGGCAGTGCTACCGATGAAGAGTTGTTGCTGGAAGAAAATATCGACAGAATGGATGTGGTGATCTCATGTACTAATAGCGATGAGATAAATATATTATCAACCATGCTGGCCAAGCATATGGGGGCTGGCAAAGTTATGGCGCTGATTAACAAGCCCGGCTATAACGAACTGATAGAAAAGCAGGGGCTTATTGATGTCGCTATTTCACCACAGCAAGTGACGATAGGCGAATTATTAACACATGTTCGTCGTGGTGACGTGGTGGCGGTGCATTCATTGCGTAAAGGTGCGGCTGAGGCGATTGAAGCGGTCGCTCACGGTGACGAGACAACTTCACAGGTGGTGGGTAAACGGGTTGATGAAATCATCTTGCCGCAGGGTGCAAACATTGGCGCTATTGTGAGGGGTCACGAGGTGTTGATCTCTCATCATGATACCGTGATCCAGTCAGAGGATCACGTGGTGCTGTTCGTGACAGAAAAGTCCAGAATTCATGACGTCGAACGCCTGTTTCAGGTCAGTGCGTTCTTTATTTAAAACACTACGGCTGACTCACATTGCATTTAAAAATGATTCAACAAATTATCGGCCTGCTATTGGTGCTTTTCAGTACCAGTATGCTGCCTCCTATGGTGCTGGATTTGTTTTATGCAGAAGGCGCATTGAAGTCCTTTTTTACCAGCTATGTGATCTTGTTAGGAACCGGGCTGTTATTCTGGTTGCCGGTTAGAAAAGTAAAAAATGAACTGAGAATAAGAGACGGTTTTATTGTTGTTGTCATGTTCTGGCTCGTACTGGGTCTATCGGGCTCCTTGCCATTTTTACTGTTTGAATCTTTTCACATTAGCGTTACTGATGCGATATTTGAATCGGTATCGGCACTGACAACGACAGGTGCCACTGTCATTACCCAGCTTGAAACACTGCCGCATGCACTGCTGTTTTATCGTCAGCAATTACAGTGGATGGGGGGTATGGGTATCATCGTACTGGCGGTGGCTATTTTGCCGATGCTGGGTATCGGTGGCATGCAGCTATACCGCGCAGAAACCCCGGGGCCAGTTAAAGACAACAAGCTGACTCCGCGCATTACAGAAACAGCTAAAGCGCTCTGGTACATCTATCTCTGGTTAACCATCAGCTGTGCCTTTGCCTACTGGGCAGCAGGAATGGACTGGTTTGATGCGATAGGGCACAGTTTCAGTACCGTTGCTATTGGTGGTTTTTCTACTCACGATGCCAGTCTTGGTTATTTTGATAGTCAGCTGATTGAAAGTGTGGCGATCGTTTTTATGTTTCTTGGCGGTGTTAATTTTGCGCTGCATTTCCTGGCGTTTCAGCGCAAAGATTTGTGTCCGTATTTTTCAGATGCGGAATTCAAAACCTATTCCCTGGTGTTAGCATTGGCTGTTGTTATTTCAGTTTTGTTTTTATTTTATAGTGAGACGGTTGATAATTTTTCTGATGCTTTTCGGCAGGGATTATTCCAGGCGGTATCAATAGGAACAACAACAGGTTATGCCACCACTGACTTTTTTTTATGGCCGGTATTTCTTCCTGTCTTTTTAATGTTTATTAGCTTTATTGGCGGCTGTTCAGGGTCGACCGGCGGAGGCATGAAGGTCATCCGTATATTGCTGCTTTTCAAGCAGGGCATGCGTGAGCTGGTTAAGCTGGTACACCCAAATGCGCAGGTAGTGGTTAAGATTGGCAAGCAGCCAATGTCCGACCGGGTGATTGATGCCGTCTGGGGGTTCTTTGCCGCTTATGTTGCGCTGTTTGTTGTGATGATGTTATTGCTGATGATGGCGGGTAATGATCAGGTGACATCGTTCTCGGCAGTGGCTGCAACAATGAATAATCTGGGTCCCGGGCTGGGCGAGGTCAGTCAAAATTATTCAACCATCAATGACTTTTCGAAATGGGTTTTGTGTTTTGCAATGTTGTTAGGCCGGCTTGAAGTGTTTACCCTGCTGGTTTTGTTTACTCCGGTATTCTGGCGTCGTTAATGTCGGCTGACGTTAATAAACAACAAAGCTGGAACCTGCGGTATCAGCATAAAGCAATAACAGATCCTGAGCCTGTCCATGTCCTTAAATGTAATCAGCACCTTTTAAGCGGTTGCGGTTCTGCTTTAGACCTCGCCTCTGGTCTGGGCGGCAATGCGGTTTTTTTGGCAAAAGCTGGCTATGATGTCACCGCTGTTGATTATTCGCAGGTTGCTCTGGAAAAACTGACCCGGTTTGCTGAAGTCAATAAACTGGCCATTACAACGCGTTTAATTGATCTGGAAAGTGAGCCCTGTTCGTTGGGTTGTTATGACCTGATTGTAGTGAGTTATTATTTACAGCGTAAGCTGTTCCCAGCTATTTTTTCAGCTATAAAGACAGGGGGCTTGTTGTTTTACCAGACCTTTAGTGGTGATGCTGAAAATGCTCCGGGGCCACAGAATGCGGCATTCAGACTGGCACAGGCCGAGTTGTTAACGTTATGTAGTGGCCATGAATTACTTTATTACAGGGAAGATCCAAGTCATTGCATGGCTGAAAATTGTTTAAAAGGTGAAGCCATGATTGTTGTAAAAAGAGACTGAAATGAAAAAATATGACAAAAAAGAACCTGCCGCTCACCCGGGGTATTTGCCTGCGCTTAAAATGAGTTTCTTTTTGCCGAAGTATTGGCCGACATGGCTGGGTATTTTTATTCTGTGGTTACTGATGTATTTGCCTTGCCGTGTAAAAGGCAAAATAGCAGCAGCGCTTAGTTACCTTTCATGCAGGTCAAATAAAAAACGCTATCACATTGCAAAAAAAAACCTGTCTATGTGTTTTCCGGAAAAAACTGAGGCTGAGCTTGAGCTGATGGTGTCCCGGTTTTTTTATTACAAAGCCAGAATATTTCTCGACTATGCTTATGTCTGGTTTGGCAGTGAAAAAAAACTGGCAGAAGTTTATCAACTGAAAAATGATGATGAATTACAAAAGTTAAAACAAGCGAACAAAAAAGTGATTCTGCTTACCTGTCATATGCTGGGGCTGGATCAGGGTTCACAGGCCCTTTCATTTGATAATGAAATTGTATCAATGGTAAAGGCAATGAAAAATCCGGTATTAGACTGGGTGATTGGTCGTGGCCGCACCCGTTTTAATACACATGTTTATGAGCGTTCTTACGGACTGACAGGGATAATTGCCAGTGTCAAGGCGGGCGACCAGTTTATTTATCTGCCTGATGAAGATCTGTCGGGTGGACATTCAGAATTCGTGCCCTTTTTTGGCGTACAGAAATCAACAATCACGGCGCTCGGCAGGCTGGCGAAAATATGTGATGCTAAAGTCGTGCCCTTTGTTTCTGTTTTTAATGATATGACAGGAAAATATGAGGCTCATTTTTTACCTTCGATGAGTCATTTTCCAACAGGCGATAAAATCGCCGATACCCTGGCAATGAATCAGGTGTTTGAAAAGATGATTTTAAAAGCGCCTGAACAGTACCTGTGGACATTTCGTTATTTTCAGACCCGGCCAGAAGGCGAGCCATCTGTTTACTAAAACGCGGAGAGAAAAGTGTTAAAAATTATTGATAGTGTGCCCTATATTGGTATTGTGATTATAGTAATTGGCATGCTGGCCGGATTTACTTATCTTTTTATGGGGGCCGATGATACCGCTAAATATTTTCTGGGCATGATACCGGTGGGTTTCTTGATCTTGTTTGTCGGCGTGGTCACTAATATGCTACGCCGTTAGGGTATTGCCAGAAAAGTATTCAGTTTACCGTGAAATGTTGGCTGGCAATGGTTTTGCCCTGTCGTTTCACATCAAAGACCCACTTTCCTTTTTCTAGTTCGTTTTCATTTTCCAGCAGATAACCTTTGATGGCTGTCACTTTTTTATCAATCACCAGAAACGTGCTGGACTCTTTGTAATGCGAGCTGATGGTACCATCTTTTTGTTTTATTTCAGGGTGTGTAACATCGAAATCGAGTTTGATGGTTTTTTCATTGAGGCCGGATATCTGGTATTCAAAGCCAAAAAAAAGAGGTGCCCTGGCAGGTATTGCTCTGGTGCTTTGTAGGTGCACCGGTGAAGCTGAAGTACTATTGATTGCTTTGTCCGAAACAGGGTTGATCCAGGTTGTTCCGTTGTCAGGCGTGTGCGCATAGATTCCGTAATGAAGAATTTTAAGCCCGGCGTTCTGTTCGGCTAGCGCGTTATAAGAAAGGCAGCTAAGTAAAAGGATACTGGCGGCTTTTAATACAGTGTTATCTTGTGGCATTGTAATCTCCTTATTTTGATCCTGTTTTCTTTGTCACAACTTGCTCGTTGTCAAATACAGGCATGCCCTCTGACATGACGGGTTTTAATGTGGTGAGCAATGTTTTAAATAGCGTTTTGTTTACTGATTCTTCCTGATGCAATAATTGCTTCATGTGTTCGCGTTGTGTTGGCATGCTAAAGCAGGCCGGGCAGCTATCCGCAATCACTGGAAGCTGATGCTCAATGACAAAGTCTCTGCTTTGGCGTTCTCGCATATAGACCAGTGGCCTGATAATGCGTAAGTCGCCATCATCATTGGTGTAGTGAGCTTTCATGGTTTTGATCTTGCCTAAATGAAAAGCCGCCATTAAAAAACTCTCGGCGAGGTCATCCAGATGTTGCGCCAGTGCTATGACATTGTATCGGTGCTTTCTGGCTGTGCTGTACATTATGCCGCGTTTAATGCGGGAACAAAAAGCACAGTAAGAGGGCTTGCCCATATGCTCTTTGGCCATGTCCATAATGGCTTCTTGCATATAGTGGTATTCAAGTCCCAGTGATTCTATATACGGAATCATTGGCGAAGGGTCAAAATCGCCGGCTTGTGGGTCGACTGTCATCACACCCAGTTCGAAGTTGATGGGCGCGTGTCGTTGAAAGTGATGCAATACATGCAATAACGTTAAGGAGTCCTTGCCGCCGGATAAACCGAGCAATATTCTGTCGCCTTCGCGAATCATTTGAAAGTGGCTGATAGCCTGACCGGCCTGGCGTAAAATTGATTTTGGTGGTGGGATAAATTGAGTCATGCCGCATAAGATACGGGTAATGTATGTATTTGCAAGTTTATTTAAAATAATCAGTCACTGGCCATTGTGCTGGCCAGTGACTGATTTAACAATAACGCAAAAGCAGATAAAAAAGAAATTCCAGCCTATCCTTGGCTGGAATTTTTGGCTTCCCTGACAGGAGGTTTGTCAGTCTAATTGAAGAGTTGGGGTATCTCCACAACATCCTTGTAATAAGACAGTAAAGAATTATACAGAGTGCTATTAGTAAATCTGTCAGTTATTTCGTAAAGTTTTGGAGTCTGGGTTCTGCGGTGTGTGTAAGAAAATTCTGAAAAATGGACACGTAGAGGACACATAATTTGCCTCAGGCCGTATCGTTGCAGGTAAATGCATATCTCGCAGGCAATAAAAAACCCGGTCATTCCATGACCGGGTTTTGCCATCCTAGCAGACTTGGTGATTTAGCCTCGCGCAATATTTACATCCTGTTATTTCCTGCTCGTTCCTTTGAGAGTCTCTGACTGTCCTTAGATTCCTTTTCCCTGAGACTCCGCTACTTCCTGGTAAAAATGAGCTTCCTTGCAGACCTCGTTCTCCCTAGGTCTGAGCATATTATGCCCAATGCCTATGTCTGCTTCTATACGGAGATTCGGAACATGTTGTAGGTAGAATGCGCTACGTGATGTAGGAATTATCTTACAAAAGGCGGCGGATTAAATTCGTCTGTGGTGACAGGCACTTTATTGGATAGTATGTCATATAATGATAGAAAATTACAAAGGCTGCGATATGTTTCATTATTTATATCCAGAGCTGCATGCTTATAAGCAGCAGTTTTTGCAAGTAGACGAAGTGCATCGGCTGTATCTTGAGGAGTCGGGTAACCCTGATGGCATACCGGTTGTTTTTTTGCATGGCGGCCCGGGTGCAAACAGCGAACCGCTACACCGGCGTTTTTTTGATCCTCGAAAATACCGAATCATTTTATTTGATCAAAGAGGCTGCGGGCAGTCACTGCCTCATGCCAGCCTGCTGCATAATACCAGTCAGGATCTGGTACAGGACATGGAGCGGATAAGAGCGGTATTAGAGATTGATAAGTGGGTTGTATTTGGTGGTTCCTGGGGCTCAACCCTGGCACTGCTTTACGCTCAGTCGCATGCTTCACATGTTTTGGGGCTTGTATTGAGAGGGATATTTCTGTGTCGTGATAAAGATGTGCGCTGGTTTTATCAGCAGGGTACAAGTGCTTTATTTCCAGAATACTGGCAGGACTTTGTTGCGCCAATTCCCGAGTCTGAGCGTGGCGATATGATCAAGGCTTATTATCAGCGATTAACCGGCAGCGATGAAGTGGCAAAAATGCGCGCAGCTGAGGCCTGGTCAGTGTGGGAAGGGCGCACGGCTTGTTTGCAAACGAATGACGCGTTAGTCGATTATTTTTCTGATCCTTATGTGGCGTTGAGTGTGGCGCGTATTGAATCGCATTATTTTGTGAATCATAGTTTTTTAGAGCCCGATCAGATATTGAGTGCAGCGCATAAGTTAAAACACATTCCAGGTTATATCGTGCATGGGCGTTATGATGTGATCTGTCCAGCCGAGCAAGCCTGGGCGTTGCATCAGGCCTGGCCAGAAGCAGAATTGCATATGATTGCGGATGCCGGACACGCGGTCAGCGAACCGGGTATTGCTCAAAAGCTGGTGGAAATAACAGATAAGCTCGCGGAGCGCCTGTCTTGATAGCGTTACTTCAGCGGGTTACCGAGGCGTCTGTTGTGGTGCAGGGCCGGCAGATAGCCGCTATTAATACGGGCTTGCTGGTTCTTTTCGGCATAGAAAAGGGTGATAGTGAAAAGGAGGTTGAGCGCCTGGTCGATAAATTGCTAAAGTATCGCGTTTTTGCTGATAAAGACGACAAAATGAACTTAAGTTTGCAAGATATTGCTGGCGAGCTATTGATGGTGCCACAATTTACGCTGGCAGCGGACACGGGAAAAGGGCTGCGGCCGAGTTTTTCATCGGCAGCCAGCCCTGAAGAGGGGCAGCGATTATTCGAGGTGGCGTTAAAAATAGCCAAAAAATCACTAAATACTGTGCAAAGCGGACAATTTGGGGCGGATATGAAAGTCTCATTGACCAATGACGGACCGGTTACCTTCTGGCTTCAGGTAACGGCTGCGTGACGGTGGCTTTGAAATAAAACCAGATTTGGGATAAAAATAAAGCTAAGTTACGGAAAAACAGTGTTTTTTACCGTAAAGTAATACACCCGTTAGTCTATCCGTTGTATCCTATAGCTTTTACAAGATCGGAGCTTACCGCATGGCGGAACGCAAGGCTGAAATAAGCCGCGACACACTGGAAACTCAAATCAGTGTCAGTATTAATCTTGATGGAACCGGGCAATCAAACTTTGAAACGGGCGTGGCATTTCTAGATCATATGATGGATCAAATTGCTCGTCACGGCATGATTGATATGGATGTGCGGGCAATGGGCGATTTGCACATCGATGCGCACCATACGGTAGAAGATATTGGCATCACATTGGGGCAGGCGTTTAGTCAGGCAATGGCTGATAAAAAGGGCATTACACGTTATGGACATTCATATGTGCCTCTGGATGAAGCGTTGTCTCGTGTGGTGATTGATTTTTCAGGTCGTCCCGGTCTTGAGTTTAATGTGGATTTTAAACGCGCCAGTATTGGTGACTTCGATGTTGATTTATTTCATGAATTTTTTCAGGGCTTCGTTAATCATGCCCATGCAAGTCTGCATATCGACACTATCCGCGGACGTAACGCCCATCATATTGCGGAAACAATATTCAAGGCATTTGGCCGCGCTCTGCGAATGGCGATTGAGCCTGATGCGCGCATGCAAGGTATCTTGCCATCAACGAAAGGGGCACTGTAGGTTCCAATGTCTCTGATTGCTGTTGTTGATTATGGTATGGGAAACCTGCGCTCGGTTTCCAAGGCGATAGAACACGTCGCTAAAAACTCCGACCAGGTCATTGTGACCTCAAACCCAGAAGATATTAATAATGCCGATCATGTCGTGTTTCCTGGTCAGGGAGCTGCGCGTGATTGCATGCAAGAGTTAAAAGCTCGGCATCTGGCAGACGTGGTGTTAAAAGCTGCGGCTGAAAAACCCTTTCTGGGTATATGCATGGGCATGCAGGTTTTGCTGGCACATAGTGAAGAAAACCAGGGCGTCGACTGTCTTAATCTTTTTCAGGGCGATGTGCATCGCTTTAGCAATGAGATGCTGGATGACGAGGGGTTGAAGTTAAAGGTGCCGCACATGGGCTGGAATCAGGTGCATTGGGCGATAGAGCATCCGCTGCTACAAAATATCGAACAAGATAGCCGCTTTTATTTTGTGCATAGTTATTATGCCGATCCATCAGATGCCGGCATTATTGCGGCACGCACTCAATACGGTATTGATTTTGTGTGCGCGCTGGCAAAAAACAATGTCATGGCTGTACAATTCCATCCGGAAAAAAGTGCGGCCGATGGTTTGCAATTATTAAAAAATTTCTGTCATTGGAATGGGCAGCCATAAACGAATGGAAAGTGAACGAGGCAAATTATGTTATTAATTCCTGCAATTGATCTTAAAGACGGTAAATGTGTGCGTTTGCGTCAGGGTGATATGGATGATGAAACCATATTTTCTGAAGATCCGGTTGAAGTCGCTGCAAAATGGGTAGAGGCTGGCGCACGCCGATTGCATTTGGTTGATTTAAACGGGGCCTTTGCCGGCGAACCTAAAAATGCCGGCATTGTGCATGAAATATGTAAAGCATTTCCGGATCTGCCGGTTCAGATTGGCGGTGGTATTCGAAGTGAAGAAACCATTGAGACCTATCTTGATGCCGGTGTCAGGTATGTCATCGTGGGCACAAAGGCGGTTCAGGAATCTCATTTTGTGCCTGAAATTTGTGCCGAATTTCCAACGCATATTATCGTCGGTCTGGATGCCAAAGACGGCAAAGTAGCCACCGATGGTTGGTCAAAATTATCAAAACATGATGTGATAGATATGGCAAAACGTTTTGAAGAAGATGGTGTCGAATCGATTATCTATACTGATATATCGCGCGATGGCATGATGCAGGGCGTTAATATTGAGGCAACAGTCAAACTGGCGCAGGCAATTCATATTCCTGTGATTGCTTCTGGCGGCATTACCAATATGGATGATATCAAAGCGCTCGTAGCCGTTGAAGACGAGGGCATTATGGGTGCCATTACAGGCCGTGCTATTTATGAAGGCACACTGGACCTTAAAGCAGCACAGGCCTGGGCCGATTCTGTGGGTAGTCAGGTTTAATGTCCCTCGCCAAGCGTATTATCCCCTGTCTTGATGTGGCCGATGGTCGCGTTGTCAAGGGTGTTCAATTTGTTGATATCCGTGATGCCGGAGACCCGGTTGAAGTGGCGCGTCGATATGATGCTGAAGGCGCGGATGAAATTACCTTTCTTGATATCACTGCGACATCAGATAACCGCGATACCATCATTCATGTGGTCGAACAGGTAGCCGAGCAGGTATTTATACCACTGACCGTTGGCGGTGGTGTGCGCTCGATTGATGATGTGCGCCGTTTGCTAAATGCCGGTGCGGATAAGGTAGCGATAAACTCAGCCGCTATCTTCAATCCCGAATTTGTAAAAGAAGCGTCGGATAAAGTCGGTTCACAGTGCATAGTGGTGGCAATTGATGCAAAACGAGTTAATGCCGAAGGTGAGGCCGACAAATGGGAAATTTTTACCCATGGCGGGCGCAAAGAAACCGGTATTGATGCGCTGGAGTGGGCTATCAAGATGGTCGACTATGGCGCCGGTGAAATCCTCTTAACCAGTATGGATCGTGACGGCACAAAAATCGGCTTTGATCTGGATTTGACGCGCGCGATTACCGATGCCGTGAATGTGCCGGTAATTGCATCGGGCGGTGTCGGCAACCTCGATCATCTGGCTGAAGGCGTGACGAAAGGCCATGCCGATGCGGTTTTAGCCGCCAGCATTTTTCATTTTGCAGAATACACGGTGAACGAAGCCAAACAACATATGGCTGGCTACGGTATCGAGGTGCGTCTGTGATGAATAATGAACATACAGGCTGGCTTAATCAGGTAAAATGGACAGATGAGGGTCTGGTGCCTGCCATCGCCCAGGATGCCGCATCTGGACGCATCTTGATGATGGCCTGGATGAGCCGTGAATCACTGGCAATCACGGCCAAAAAAAATGAAGCGGTTTATTTTTCGCGTTCACGCCAGAAACTATGGCACAAAGGCGAAAGCTCGGGCCATATTCAAAAAGTGAAATCCATTCGCCTTGATTGCGACTCAGACGTGATTGTTTTACAGGTGGAACAAGTGGGTGGCATTGCCTGTCATACAGGGCGGGAAAGCTGTTTTTATAGTGAACTTAAAGATAATCAATGGCAGGTTGTTGAAGCTGTCTTAAAAGATCCAAAGGAAATCTATCAATGAGTAATGATGTCCTGACGCGTCTTGAAGAAGTTCTGCAGGCACGTAAAAGTGCAGAGCCGGATAGCTCGTATGTTGCCAGACTCTATCAGCAGGGGCTGGACTCGATTTTAAAAAAAATCGGCGAAGAAGCAACAGAAACAGTGATGGCTGCAAAAGATGGAGAGAAGGAAAAAATTGTCTATGAAATTGCGGATTTATGGTTTCATTGCATGGTGTTGTTAAGCCAACAAAATATTAAAGCTGAGGATGTATTGAACGAGCTGGACCGCCGATTTGGATTATCTGGTCTGGCAGAAAAAGCATCCCGAACAACTGATTAAAAATTTATTTCTGGAGAGTAAAATGGGTATTAGTATCTGGCAACTGGTTATTATTTTAGGCATTGTTATCTTGCTGTTTGGCACAAAAAAATTGCGTAATGTGGGCGGTGATTTGGGTAACGCGATAAAGAGTTTCAAAAAAGCGGTTAAGAGCAGTGAAGAAGCTGAGCCGGACGAACAAATTGCAAAGAAAGAAGATGGCCGGATTATCGATGCAGAAGTTCGCAAAGAAAAAGACGAAACAAAGTCTTAAAGTAAAAGTAATTCCTGAATGACTTTACTTAACGGGTAGTTGATAGATGTTTGATATCGGTTTCTGGGAAATCATGCTGATTTCCATTCTGGCGATGGTGGTGATTGGTCCTGAACGCTTGCCCGGCGTTGCGCGCACTGCCGGGCACTGGTTTGGTAAGGCCCGTCGTTTTGTTGAAGGTGTAAAGAGCGATGTCGCAAGCGAGTTTGATACTACCGAACTTAAACGGCTTTTGCATAATCAGGAAGTCCAGCTCAAGGAACTGCAAAGCAAGGTAAACAGAGAGGCCGGTGATATCCGCAGTGGCTTCTCTTATAATATGGATGATGATGCGGCCACAGACAAAAATGCGGCTGAAGATGATTATCTGGAATTTATGGACGAGGATGAAGAAAAGGACCACGAGCAAATAGCGGCAGAAAAAAAGCAACAGCAGCAGCTAAAAGAAGAAGAGCACCGGAAAGCCACCGCGCAGGTTCAAAAAGAAAGACGTGAAGCACGTGCTTTTGAAAATCCGGCAGTCGCTAATAACAAGAAACTAACTAATGATGACAACGTAGTTGTCACTGATACAGATAAGCAATCCAGACATGACGGATAACAGTACGTCTCCCGAGGAAAACCTGCAACAAGAAAAAGGCTTTATGTCGCATTTGCTGGAATTACGCGACAGAATGATGCGCATGGTTTTAGTCGTGCTGATATTGTTTCTGGCGCTGTTCAGCTTTTCCGAAGAAATTTTCACCTTTGTGGCGCAACCGCTGATTTCATTAATGCCAGAAGGCACATCAATGATCGCAACCGGGGTGGCGGCACCTTTCCTGGTGCCTTTCAAGCTGGTATTAATGGTCTCTGTATTTCTGGCAGTGCCTTATTTGTTATATGAAATGTGGGCATTTATTGCGCCGGGTTTGTATAAAAATGAAAAAACAATGGCGGCACCAATACTGATATCCAGCATCATTTTATTTTACTGCGGCGTCTCATTTGCCTATTTTGTATTGTTCCCTTTATTGTTTGGTTTTTTAATTGCGATTTCGCCACAAGGCGTTGTCATGATGACCGATATTGGGCAGTATCTGGATTTTATTCTGGCCATATTTTTTGCTTTCGGTATCGCCTTTGAAGTACCGATTGCGGTATTTTTACTGATTATGATCGGTGCGACCACGCCAGATGCTCTGGCAGCAAAACGGCCTTATATCGTGGTTGGTGCCTTTGTTATAGGCATGTTGTTAACGCCACCTGATATTATTTCGCAGACAATCCTGGCATTGCCAATGTTATTTTTGTTTGAGGCGGGCTTGTTGATTTCACGTATCGTGCTGAAACGTCGAGCCGAGCAGCAAGATGATGAAGACGAATACAATGAAATGTCAGACGATGAAATGGAATCCGAGTTAGATCGCCTCGAGGCCGAAGAAGACGACAACGGCTTTGAGAGTGACGAGCCGGATAAAAAACTATAATAAACAGTTGATAGACATGGTATTGTGGCGGTCATTAATAAAAGTTTTTGTGACCTCATATACCCAAAATAGACCAATGGTATCCATGTGATCTGATGAAGACAGAAATTGATCAACTAAGGGCTGAAAATAAAAATCTCCAGCGTCAGATGAATAATCTGATGCGCAATGCACGCCATAATGAAGAAAAACTGCAACGCTTTTCCGAAATGGAATTGCTCTTGATCAGTACGCACTCCCTGCGTGATTTATTACAAATTATTATTAACAACTATCGTAATGTTTTTGATCTGAATTCAGTGACGCTGATTTTGATAGATCCCGAATATGAACTATTGCGTTTTCTCGATGAAACCGGTCTGCAAACCGATCAGTTGCCCGAACTGAAGCTGGTGACTGAGTCAGCTGAAGTGGAAAAGTGGTTTGATAAGCAGCTGTCGCCCCGGTTAATGGCATTCCAGCAGCAACATGAAGAATTGTTTGCAGGCGGAGAGAAAATCTTACAGTCGGTAGCATTAATCCCGTTGATCCGACAAGGCAGGCTGATCGGCAGCCTTAACCTTGGCAGCAAAAGACATGACCGTTTTCAGCAGTCCACCAGTACCGATTTCTTACAGCGTTTAGCGGCTATTGTCTCGATCTGTATCGAAAACGCATTGAATGTCACTAAACTTGAACGAATTGGCATGACGGATCCATTAACGTGTGTTTATAACAGGCGTTTCTTTGAGCGCCGCCTGACCGAAGTGGTGTCTAGCTCGGTGCGTTACAGCTATGAACTGAGCTGCATGTTTCTCGATGTTGATCGCTTTAAGCAGGTGAACGACAGTCTGGGGCATCAGGTGGGCGATCTGGTGCTGCGAGAAGTGGCCGGAATCATTGATCAGCACTTGCGTGGCAGCGATATGGTTGCCCGTTATGGCGGCGAAGAATTTGTTGTATTGTTGCCACAAACCCCGGTCAACGATGCCCGCCTTGTGGCTGAAAGAATACGCGAAAGTCTGGCACTGCATAACTTTAACCTGGCAGAAGGAAAGTCGCTGAGCGTTAATATCTCAATCGGTGTGGCCGGCATGGCGCTGGGTAAAATGGGCGGTGAGGTGATAGATTTAGGTCTGGATCTGGTTAGACGTGCTGATTTGGCACTGCTTGAGGCAAAATCGACAGGCCGGAATAAAGTGGTGCTGGCAGAGTCGTACGCTGAGAAAGCTGAGCTGGTAACAGGATGATGCCGGGAATGATAAAAAAGCAAAAAAAAGGCCATTAGTAAACTAATGGCCTTACAAGAGGATATTTACATATAACAATGACTTCAATTAACACGTTAATGTCGTTCGAAGACATATAAGCAATCAGTGTTTGATCAATGTTGCTTGGTTACTATTAGAGTCTTTATAAGCAAATAATAAAACTAGGTTGACGGCGTAGACTACCTAGGGTTTACCCTAGTGTTTCGCCTAGGTTGTTGTATTGTATGCAGATTTTTTATAAAAATAATCGTCAGTTTTGCCGCTTTCTGAAACTCGTGTCAAAACTACAGACACAGTCTGGAGTGAAAGGACTTGGGCTGCTTTTATTAAAATAGCCATTTAAGAACAAAAAATCAGCTGTGGTCGAGAAATATGCACTAAATGAGACCTGGTTGGAATCTAAGTGAAAGAATTTATGCTATGTTTATAAACTGAAAGTTATTTATTCTTGGTGCTGATTCCTGGTTTTTAGCTGTTGTAAGGTCTTCGATATTGAATCGATATGAGCGTAGGAAAGGAAATAATGCGTAAAAATGCTATTAAGAAGCTGATAATGGTTGCAACTGTTATCTTAAGCACCCTGGCGGGTGCCCAGACCGCGCACGCAGAAAGCGTTTTTCAACCCCGAATTGTCGGTGGCAACCCGTCATCCGAAGCACAATGGCCCTGGATGGTTTTATTGTCTTCTTCAAATCAGTCAAATGGCTCAAATCCACCACCTCCTGTTAACTCAGGTGATCCTATTTTATATCCTGGCATCCCGCATTTCTTTTGTGGCGCCTCCTTAATTTCAGAGCAGTGGGTATTGACGGCCGCCCATTGCGTGGTTGGAAAAGAGATAGGTGGTGTTTTTGCTTTTGTGGGTGAACATGATCTATTAACAGCCGATATTCCAGCCACGGCGATCAGCCAAATCATCGTGCACCCCGAGTATGACGAGGCGACATCAGATAATGATATCGCGTTGCTGAAGCTGGCTACTCCTGCGTCAGGTGTGCCGACTTTATCATTTATTGATGTCCATTCCGCACCGGCATTAATCGTTGATAATAATGTCACTGCTATCGGCTGGGGCGGGGTAATAGCACAAGACCCTTATGCTCCTTCTACTCAGAGTTACCCCAATATCTTGCGTGATGTGGCGATGCCATATGTTTCAAATGCGACCTGCAATGCCGCTGGCAATCTGACATCTGGGCAGATAACCGATAACATGATGTGTGCGGGTCTGCCTGTGGGTGGTGTGGATTCCTGTCAGGGTGACAGTGGCGGTCCTTTAATTTTTGAAAACGGTACCGGCAACTGGGTGCAGGCCGGCATCGTCAGCTGGGGTTACGGTTGTGCCGATGCCAATGCGTACGGGGTTTATACACGCGTTGAGAGCTATAGTGACTGGGTGACCTTAACTACCAGTGACATTACCATAGAGCCTGTTGCAAAAGTGGGTACCTGGCTAACAGGTTTAAACGGCCATTATGATTATGTGATCGAGAGTAGTGTTTCAAGCGCGGCCTTTGGTATTTCCAGTATTAGCCTCAGTGGCACTGACTTTACGATTGCGGCTGACAGCTGTAGCGGTACCACCATAGCCCCTGGTGCCACATGTACTGTGAGCCTTGGTTTTCTGGCTGGGCCGTTAGGCAGTTCATCAGAGACGCTATCTATCGATATGACCGGTACCGCATTGGCCACAGGTTCGATTTCCATACCTGTGACCTCAAGTGTGGTGAATGCCTCTGTTTTTTCAAATGTTGAAGCCGATAACACAATACAATGGGCTTTAGCGGGTACTCAAAGCTGGTCAGAGGTGCAGGCAACCAATGATGGGTTTTATACATTCCAGTCTGGTGTCATAAACGATAGCCAGCAAAGCAGTTTATTTGCTTATGTGAATGTGGCACCAGGCAATGCAGCAAGAAATGTGTATTTTGACTGGAAGGTCTGCTCGGAGCAAACCTATGATTTTCTGGAATTATGGGTGAATAATAAAAAGATTGATGCCCGTTCAGGCGATGCTGGCTGGGCTCATAAAACAGTCACATTATCCGGTGAAGGTGATCACGTTATTGAGTGGCGATATAACAAAGATTATATTGCAAGTTATGGCGCCGATGCTGGCTGGGTCGCTAACATTGCACTGGATACAGCGTCTGTAAATCCGTTACCTGTTCACAATACAGCGTGTGTGCCGCCGCCGGTTACTGAGCCATCGCCATCAACTCCATCAAGCAGTGGCAGCGCGGCGATTTCGCCATGGACATATCTGATAGTCGGCATGCCGCTTTTGATGCGTCGTCGTCTTAACAGGGCATCATAAGCCATGATGAAACGGCCAGATCTGTGTATCTCGAGATCTGGCTGCTTATTACCTGATCAGTTGTCCGTTAATAATCGTATGCGCTAGCTGGTGCTGAAAATGCCAGCCTAAAAACGGCGTGTTTTTACCCTGACTTTTCATTGTTTCTGCTTCCAGAGTCCAGTCTTTGTCCGGGTTGATGATCGCCAGGTCGGCGACGGCACCAATCGACAAATGACCTTTATCAATGCCCAGTATTTTTCCGGGTGCAATAGTCAGTGAGGTCACAGCTTGCTGCCAGCTTAAAATGTTTTCCGAGACCAGTTTTAATGTCAGCGGTAACAAGGTTTCAAGACCCGATATGCCCGGTTCAGTCGCCGGGAACGGGTGAAGCTTGGCGTCTTCTTCATGGGGCTGATGATCGGAACATATCGCCTGCACTATACCGTTTGCGACGGCGTATCGGAGTGCATCACGATCGCGCAATTCACGAAAGGGCGGCAAGACATGGCAGTGACTGTTATAAGTGCTAAGGTCCATTTCGGTTAAAAACAGCTGATGGATAGCAACATCAGCGGTGACTTTCAATCCCTGTTTTTGTGCCTGCTCAATCAAGCCGATACTGCGGGCGGAAGAAATGCGGCCAAAGTGAACGCGTGCGCCTATCTCTGCAATTAATTCAAGGTCACGGGCTATAACGGTGCTTTCGGCCGCATCGGGAATGCCGGGCAAGCCAAGCCGGGTAGCGACGGCACCTTCATGGGCGCAACCGTGGTTGCTCAAATAAGGGTCGTTGGGTTCAATGAATACCGTCAAGTCATGTGAGCTGGCGTATTCCAGCGCACGGCGGAGTACCAGCGTGTTAGTGATTGGGCGGCTGGCATTGGAAATGCCAACACAGCCAGCGGCTTTAAGAGCTGCCATTTCACTCAGGTGTTCGCCCTTTAGTTTAGAGGTCATCGCGCCAAGACAAACAATGTGGCTATGGGCGGCATTTTTTACGCCGTGATTGATCAGGTCAACAACGGCTTTTTCATCTATCACCGGGTCGGTATCAGGCGGGCAGCATAATGTTGTGATGCCGGCCTTTGATGCTGCAATCGTTTCTGTTTTGATGGTGGCTTTGTGTTCCAGACCGGGTTCACGCACCCGCGCACAGAGATCGATGATGCCGGGCATGACGATCAGTCCGCGGGCATCGATCTCTTCAGCGGCGGCAGTTTTTGACTGTTCGATATGATCATCGATAGCGATAACCCGCCCGTTCTCCAGATAAATATCCTTAACCGCGTCCAGTTGATTGGCAGGGTCTATCAGCCGGCCTTGTTTAATCAGGATGCCTGATGGCTGATTCATTTGTCGTCTCCCGTCTGCTGGGCGCTGGTGCCTAATGTCATCGACATTACGGCCATGCGAACGGCGATGCCATTGCTGACCTGATCTAAAATAACGGATTGCATGCCATCAGCAACGCAGGATTCAATTTCAACACCACGGTTGATCGGGCCGGGGTGCATGACAATGGCATCGGGTTTGGCATATTTTAAGGTTTCACTGGTCAGGCCGTACTGCTGATAATATTCCAGCTCGCTCGGTAACATCGCTCCCTGCATGCGTTCTTTTTGCAGTCGCAGCATAATCACCACATCTGCATCGGCTATGCCTTGCTGTAAATTGTAGTGAACGTTTACGCCCAGTTTTTCGATGTCGGCAGGTAGCAAGGTGCGCGGAGCGACGACTCTGATGTCACCTATATTGAGTGTGTTCAATGCATGGATCTGTGAGCGTGCAACCCGAGAATGTAAAATATCACCAACAATCGCGACTCGCAGAGCGCTGAAGTCATGGCCTTTATTTTGACGGATAGTGAGCATGTCGAGCATGGCCTGGGTTGGGTGAGCATGGCGGCCATCTCCGGCATTGAGTACGCTGATATAGGGCGCAACATGGCGAGCTGCAAAATGCGCCGCACCGGAGTCCTGATGGCGAATCACGAACATGTCGGTTTGCATGGCCTGAAGGTTGTAGAGTGTGTCGAGAAGAGACTCGCCTTTGCTGGTTGCCGAGGTGCTGATATTGATATTTAAAACATCGGCAGACAGGCGTTTAGCAGCGAGCTCAAAAGTGGTGCGGGTTCGCGTGCTGGCTTCAAAAAACAGGTTGGTAATGGTTTTGCCGCGCAACAGCGGCACCTTTTTTACAGTGCGCTTATTAACGCTGGTGAAGTTTTCGGCGGTATCCAGAATTTCGGTCAGGATTTCGCTGCCCAGACCCTCAATCGTCAGGAAATGTTTTAAACGTCCATTTTCATCCAGCTGGATATTCCAGTGGTCCTGACCCAGTAGAGGATTGGTTGCGCGGGCGTTTTTATTAACCATGTTTGAATTGTGTCTCGCTTAGTCCAGGGTAACGTGTTTGATATCAAATGCCAGTGGTTCGGGGCCGGTTAATTTGACTTGTTCATCATCTCTTAATGTTAATTGTTGACCGACAATATCCGCTCGAATGGGCAGCTCGCGCCCGTCTCGTTCCAGCAGGCAAACCAGAGTGATTGAAGCCGGACGACCGTAGTCAAATAACTCATTCATCGCCGCCCGTATGGTTCGGCCGGTTTGCAGCACGTCGTCGACGAGAATGATGTGACGGTTTTCAATTTCATTGGGCAAAGTTGATGGAGTGACTTGTGGGTGCACACCAATGCGTGAAAAGTCGTCACGGTAAAAGCTGATATTGAGCGTGGCTAACGGCTCTTTGAGTTTGAGTTTTTTATGTAATTGTTCTGCAACCCAGGCACCGCCGGTGTGAATGCCGACCATAACCGGATCTGTAATCTGTTTTTGAGCTAAAGATTCACTGAGCTGGCTGCTTAAACTCTGGATTAAAGTATCGGGGCTATGTATTTTTGTCATATTCTTCTTTTAGCCAGGTTTCGGTGATAAGTGCTGCGGCTAGTTTATCAATTTCATGTTTGTTTTGCTTGTCTATTTTCTGGTTTTGTTTGAGCTGATCTTCGGCTTCAAATGAAGACAATGTTTCGGAGATGGTGAACACAGGCAGGCCAAAACGACCATGCAGACGACGAGAAAATTTATCGGCTCGTACTGTCATTTCAGTTGCCTGGCCGTCGAGCAAATAAGGCAGGCCGACTATCAGTGCTTCAGGTTTCCATTCCTTGAGCAGCGACTCAATACGCTGCCAGTCGGGTTTGTTGTTAACGTTTGTTAAGGTTGCTAGCGGGCTGGCATTACCGGTCAGGGTTTGGCCGACGGCCACGCCGATGCGTTTGGCACCGAAATCGAAACCCAGCACGGTATGAATCGCTTTTTTAGTTGTCATCTGTCTGTTGTCGAGGGAGCGTGTTCAGGCATGTCCTGCATCGTTACTTAATAATTGCAAATCGATACCCAGCAATAATGCCGCAGATTCCCAGCGTTTTTCAATCGGTGTATGGAAAATAATATCATCATTTGCCGGGCAGCTTAGCCAGAGATTGCCGGCCATTTCCTGTTCTAACTGGCCGCTGCCCCATCCGGCATACCCTAAAGTGATTAAATGGTTTTCAGGGCCATCGTCATTGGCGATGGCTTTGAGGATATCTTTGGAGCTGGTAAGCTGAATTTTATCGGTGATTTCAAGGCTGGCGTCCCATTTGGACTCGGTTTTGTTATGTAAAATAAAGCCGCGGTCTGTTTGCACCGGCCCACCATGATAAATTGTTTCATGACCAATCGTTTTGCTGGCAGGTTTTACCTGAATCTGTTCGAGTATGTCCTGTAAAAGCACGTCAGACGGGCGGTTGATGGTAACGCCCATGGCGCCTTCCTGGTTATGCTCGCAGATATAGGTAACAGACTGGCTGAAGTTGATATCATCGAGTGATGGCATCGCAATCAAAAAATGATTGCTCAGGTATTGCGGTGCTGAGTTTTTGATTTCCATTGTATAAGCATATACGGAAATTGAGATTTTACAGCCAGAACAGCAAAATAAATTCGTCGAGACAGGGCATTATTTAATGGCTGCTCAGAGAGTTGTCGCTTTCAAAAACCCAGCTACGGGTAATATGGATCACTTCGGCTTCTTTTTTAAGGGCTTCAGGGAAGCGGGCAAAAGGCGATGCCAGACTAATGATGCGCCTGGCGGCATCATCCAGTAACTTATGGCCTGACGAGCGCTTTAAGTTATATTCAATCAGCTCGCCTTTGTGATTGATGACCACATCCATAATCAGGGTACCACTGAGCTGGCTGCGAATGGCTTCGTCCGGGTAATTCAGGTTGCCTATGCGCTCGACTTTATCAATCCACTGGCGCATATAGTTAGCCGCTACGTGTTCACGGGTACGCGAGTTAATAAATTTCTTACGTGGTTTTTTAGTCAGTTGTTCGGTGGTTTTATCCAGCTCGGCGGCCATTCTTGCGATTTCTGCCTGATAATCGGGGGTCTGCTGTGTATCTGGCGTGGCCTGTTCTTCTTTGCTGATGTGTTTGTCGGTTTTGATGGCGTAATCGGACTTTTTTTGCGTGATGATTTTTTGCTGATTAATGTGTTGAATCTTGCTGATTGAGGCCACGCTCTGTTCGGGAGCAATGCCCGGAGTTTGTGATAATGTGGGCGCTGAAAACATATCAGTGGGCCGCAGCTTTTGATCGGCGTTGCCTCCACCATCTTGTGAAACTTGTGCCAGGTAGTCTGCTTTCAGCGGGCTTTTGCTGTTTTGCGACTGAACCAAAATCACATCAAGGGTCGGTGCTGTTTCGCTGTCATTGTCATTGTCTGAAAAAGTGATGCCCAGAATGACGATGCCATGGAAAATTGCCATTAACAAAATCGTCATGCTGAGTCTGTCGGCCGCACCTGCTTTTGTCGGGGAAATTATGGTCGCCATTGTTATACGGGTGCTTTTATCATGGGTTTATAAAGTGTCACTGATTTTAACAGATGCTGCATCGGGCAGGTTTAATTGAATGCGTTTAGCCATGGCCGGGTTCATGTGAACCTCACCATTGGCTGCCACCAGTAACACAAATTTAATGCCCATTTTCTTAGCTATGCGGTGCCAGTGTTCTGGGCCGGCAACAAACAGGGCAGTGGCGGCCGCATCTGCTCGGCCGGCGTCAGCATGGATCACGGTGACCGATTGTGAGAGGTCAGCCGGGTAGCCAGTTCTGGGGTCGAGAATATGGTTATAACGTTTATCATTAAAGATGAAATAGCGTTCATAATCACCCGAGGTAAAAACGCTTTCATGATCACTGGCCTGTACTGAGGCAAGCATGGCACTTTTATCTCTGGGGTGGCGAATACCAATGCGCCAGGCTCTGTCGTGATGCTGGCCGAGGACTTTCAGGTCGCCGCCGGCATTAATAACCGCGTTCTCGATGCCAAGGTTTTGCAGGGTTTTAATGCTGCGTTCGATAGCGTAGCCTTTTGCAAAGGCACCAAAATTCAACAGTACGTTTTCGTTCTCGCTTTGTAATTGTATGTTTTGCAAATGCAGCTGCTGCATAGTGGGTCGTGCTGAAATCAAGGCCTGGATCTGCTGCTCATCAGGGGGTTGTTTGTGGGCTTGCTTGTGCTCATGAAAACGCCATAGATTGATCAGTTGGCCTATAGCAGGATTAAAAAGCCCTTCAGATTGTTGATAATAGCCCTGGCTTTGTTCGATCAAGGGGATCAGGTGCAGCGGCAGATTGAAAGCCGCTTTTGTCGGGATCAGGCTGTTAACTCTGGAAAGCGGTCCTTTTAACCACGGGTTCCAGACCCGGTGCCAGTACTTGAAGTCCTCTTCTAAAATCGTAAAGGCCTGTTGCGCCTGGCTGGCATCAACACCAATCACCGTAACATCAATGATGGTGCCAAAACTGAGAATCGAATGCTGGAATTTGTTACTGTCTGATACAGCGGCCGGGTTGGTGTTGTTATTGTTTTGTGAGTCGCAGGCGAGCAGAACAAAAAGGCTAAATAGAAGCGGCGATAAAAGTTTCATGCGGTTAACCTGGTCTCAATCACGTTCAATAAATCGGTGGCAATATCTAGCCCGAATTCAGCATCGAGTTCACGAATGCAGGTCGGGCTGGTGACGTTAATTTCTGTAAGGTAGTCGCCGATGACATCAATGCCAACGAATATGAGTCCCTTTGCTTTCAAGCTGGGGCCAACCTGCTCACAGATCCAGCGGTCGCGGTCGGTGAGTGGCTGACCTTTGGCGCTGCCGCCAGCCGCTAAATTGCCACGGGTTTCGCCTTTGCCGGGTATACGAGCCAGGGCAAAAGGAACGGCTTCGCCATCAATTAATAAAATGCGTTTATCGCCCTGTTTAATCTCGGGAATGAATTGCTGAGCCATGGTCATTTTATGGCCGTTGTCAGTTAGCGTTTCAATGATGACATTGAGGTTAGGGTCATCTGAACGCACCCTGAAGATAGAGGCTCCGCCCATGCCATCGAGCGGCTTTAAAATAACGTCATTGTGTTTTTGTATGAAAGCCTTTAAGCGCTCTTTTTGGCTGCTGACCAGGTTAGGTACGCAGCATTGTGGAAACAGGGTTGTAGAGAGCTTTTCATTGGCATCACGGATGCTTGCGGCTTTATTCGCTACCAGAACCCCGTCTTTTTCAGCCAGTTCCAGCAGATAGGTGACGTAGATATAATCCATATTAAATGGCGGGTCGAGACGCATTAAAATGACATCAAAAAAATCGATCGCCGAGTCCTGTTCGCCGTGCGTCTGGTACCATTTTACCGGGTTATCTTCGAGGCTTATTTTTGTCGAGCAGGAATGGACCTTGGAGTTATAGATGTACAGGTCCTGTGGTCTGATATAGTGAACCTCCCAGTTTTTTTTCTGGGCGGCCAGCATCATTGCAAAACTGCTGTCTTTTTTTGTGTTAATGTTTTCGATGGGATCCATGACGACCCCAATTTTTATAACATTCATGATCAGTGTTCTAATGTTAAATGACTGTTAAGTAATGATTTTTACATAAGGTAAAAAATTTTGTTTCGACCTTTAAGGTAGGAAAATACACTATAGTTTAACATTAAGTAAGCCCTGTAAACGGGGCAAAAAATGCGGTCTAAACTGTTGCAAAAGTGTTAATTTCTTTTGATTTCAATAGCTTATAGTGATTAAGGTGAGATTTTACTTAACATTTGTTGGCTAAGTTTCTTAATAAATGGCATTTTTTATTTGCGAAAGCCCATCACATAGGCTAAATTACAGGCAAATAATAGCCGGTGCAAAGACCTGTAATATTTTAAATAAGTATGTAAACGCACATTTACATAAGTAATTGGGAATACTATGGCAGACGATTCTGTTGAAATTTCAGGGTTAAAAGTGATGGTGATTGATGATAGTAAAACCATTCGCCGGACTGCAGAAAACTTATTAAAAAAAGAAGGCTGTGATGTTGTGACAGCTGTAGACGGTTTTGAGGCGCTATCTAAAATCGCCGAGCACAAACCGGATATCATTTTTGTAGACATTATGATGCCCAGACTCGATGGCTATCAAACCTGCGCATTAATTAAACATAATAATGTCTTCAAAAGCACGCCGGTCATCATGTTATCCAGCAAAGACAGTATTTTCGACCGTGCTCGAGGTCGAATTGTCGGCTCAGAACAATATTTAACCAAACCGTTTACTAAAGATGATTTGCTGGGTGCCATTAAACAATATGCTTTTTAATGACACAGCTGTTTGAGATAAAACCTGAAACTAATCAGGTGGCAACTGAATTTTAAATTTTTAATTGGGTGGTATAAAAAATGGCGCATATATTAATTGTTGATGATTCGCCTACAGAGGTGCATGTTTACCAGGGTTATCTGGAGAAGAATGGGCACCAGGTTTCTGTGGCTACTTCAGGCGAAGAAGGTGTAGAAAAAGCCAAACAAGGGCTGCCTGATCTGATACTGATGGATGTGGTTATGCCGGGCATGAACGGCTTTCAGGCAACGCGTTCGTTGAGTAAAGACGATACAACAAAAGATATTCCGATCATAATAATCACCACCAAAGACCAGGAAACCGATAAGGTCTGGGGAATGCGCCAGGGCGCTAAAGATTATATCGTCAAGCCGGCCAAAGAATCAGAATTAATAGAACGCGTTAATTCGGTTTTAGGCAGTTAGACGTCTCGAAAAAACGATGACTGAAGTATAAGAGCCTAACGATGGCGAGCCCTTTTGAAGTATTGCTGACAGTAGAATCCGAATCAATAGAGAAGGCGGCTGGTTTGCCTATTCTTGATGATGTTAAGCAATCGTGGACGGGTATTGGCTTTAGAATTGGTGATTCGATGCTGATAGCATCGATGGACGAGGTGGCAGAAATATTACACATGCCGGTTTATACACAGATACCCGGTGTGCGCTCATGGATGGTCGGATTAGCGAATGTGCGCGGTAATTTGTTGCCTTTACTTGACTTAAAGGGCTTCGTAACAGGTCAGGATGTGTCTTCGAGAAAAGACAGCCGTGTGCTGGTGGCGAAACACGAAAATGGGCTAACTGGATTAATTGTTGATGAAATTTTAGGCCTGAAGCATTTTTATCTTGAAGAGCAGACATTTGAAATACCGTCTCTGTCAGATAATCTTCGGCCCTATATAAAAATGGCATTTAAAAATGCAGATCAATATTGGCCAGTATTCAGTTTTGCAAAATTAATACAACAAGAAAGATTTTTACAAATTGCCATCTAGAAAATAGTTGCAGTGTAAAAACGGATGTGAGGAATAGTTATTATGGCGGCAGGAACAGGAACAGCTTCAGGGCTAAGTAAATTAGAATTAGGATTGCTAGGGGTTGTTATAGGTACTCTGGTTACTGCATTTGCTTTGTTTTTCTGGGCAAGTAGTGAGCGTGCTACTATTCAAAAGCATCTGGAAATTGCGGCCAACGAATCACTGATCTCACAGCGGCTATCGACGCAGGCGCTGGAAGCGGCAGCAGGTAAGGCTGGTTCATTCAAGCGTCTTGAATCATTACGTAATGACTATATCAAAACCATCAACCAGTTTAAGCAAGGCGATTCGGTAAAAGGTGTAAGCCCCTTGCCTGATGCAGTTAGCGCTGAATACAAAGCGATGGAAAGGGTCTGGACCAGTTACCAGTCTGATATCAATATGATACTTGAGGGTCTTGAGCCGATTTCAAAAGTCTCTGAGTACGTTGTTGTAATCAATGAATTCATCCCCCAGCTGCTGGCTTTTTCAGATGAAGTTGTTGGTATTCTGGTGAGAAAAAAATCCGATCCCCAACAAATTTATATTGCCAGCCGGCAGTTAATGCTGACCCAGCGTATTGAAAATAATTTAAACCTGGTACTAGCTGGCGGTGAAGGTGCAACAACGGCTGCCGACCGCTTTGGACGTGATGCGACTCTTTTTGGCAGTGTGCTCGAAGGCATGCTCAAGGGTTTTCCCGGCTTAAATATTCGCCGGGTTAAAGACTCAGAAGTTCGCAGTAAATTACGTGAAGTGGCAATGTTGTTCACATCGGTGAGTGACCACGTTGACGCTATTCTGGAATTGTCGCCGGTGTTATTTGAAGTTAAAGACGCTGCCAGCCGCATGGAGGTCACCGCGGCGGCACTGTTAAACGCAACTCAGCATTTGGAGAAGAGCATCCAGACAGAAGCGGGCCAGCTTAAATACATCGACTATGCGGTAATCATATTTGGCATAGTGGCACTGATTGCCTTCCTCTATTTTGGCTGGATTAATGTATCAAACGCAAAAGAGCGTGAGGAACTGGCGTTAGAGCAGAATCGGCGTAATCAGCGCGCGATTTTACGGCTACTGGATGAAATGGCCAACCTGGCGGAAGGTGATTTGACCGTTCACGCAACGGTAACCGAAGAAATAACCGGTGCGATTGCCGACTCGGTCAATTACGCAATCGACGCGTTGCGTACACTGGTAACCACTATCAACTTAACGGCAGTACAGGTTTCGTCATCGGCAGAAAAAACGCAGGCAACAGCCGGCCGATTAGCCGATGCGTCATCACATCAGGCCAGAGAGATCGCATCAGCCTCGGCCGCTATTGCCGACATGAGCGAATCAATGAATGGCGTCTCTGAAAACGCCTCTCAGTCGGCAGAAGTGGCGCGAAAATCGGTGGACATCGCACAGCACGGTGCAACCCTGGTACGTAACAGTATTACAGGTATGGATAACATTCGTGAACAAATTCAGGAAACATCAAAACGAATTAAGCGACTGGGTGAATCTTCTCAGGAGATCGGTGATATTGTCGGGCTGATCACTGAAATCGCCGACCAAACCAATATTCTTGCATTAAATGCAGCCATACAGGCATCGACAGCGGGAGATGCGGGCAGAGGTTTCGCGGTGGTTGCTGATGAGGTACAGCGACTTGCTGAACGCTCATCCAATGCAACAAAACAGATCGAGGCACTGGTAAAAACAATCCAGGCGGATACCAACGAAGCGGTTCATTCTATGGAACAGAGTACGTCCGGGGTGGTAAGCGGAGGTAAAATGGCCGAGGATGCGGGTGAGGCACTGACGCGCATCGAGGATGTATCGACCGAGCTGGCATCACTGATTCAAGCTATTTCGGATTCAGCAAATCAACAAACAGTTGTCGCAGCCGACGTCTCTAATACCATGAACGTAATCCAGGAAATCACGGTACAGACATCTGAAGGCTCAGAAGAAACATCGGCCTCGATTGGAAACCTGAGTGATATGGCAAATGAGTTACGTAAGTCCGTTGCCGGATTTAAACTGCCCGATTCAGGTGATCAGGTAGAAACAGTGATACTGAACAACTAATAAATTGTTTGATTAACAAGCGTCGATAACGACTTGAAGAGTTAATAATGATATTGAATAGTAGTCATTGATGATGAATCCGAGTGATACGATTGAATATAACTCGTTAGGTTGGGTTAAAAAAGAACTCGACCTGGTATTGGAAGATGCTCAGAAAGCTTTCAATATCTATATTGATGATGCCTCAGAATCCGATAAGCTACAGGAATGTATCGATCATGTTCATCTGATACATGGCACACTGCTAATGGTTGAGCTGTATGGTGCCGCCATACTTGCGGAAGAAATCGAAGCGCTTTTACAGGCTTTATATAACGGTGATGTCTCAGCTAATGATGAGATTTACCAGCTGATAATGGGTGCAATGCTCAGGCTGCCGGACTACCTTGACGGCCTTATCAGCGGAAATAAAGACGTCCCTATTGTGCTTCTGCCGGTGTTAAATGATTTACGGGCGGCACGCAATGAAACCCTGCTTTCAGAAAACCTGTTATTTTTCCCGGATATAGATACACAAAGCTCAGCGCTAGAAGAGATTGATATCGGTGCAGAAACAACAGGCGATTTACAGTCGCTGGCAAGACGACTGCGGCCGCACTTTCAAATTGGTTTATTGACCTGGTTTAAAGATGAAAAGCCACTGTCTGGCCTGAAAAGAATTCAGGCCGTTATTAATGAACTTGAAAAAAATTCAACTGAGCGAAGCGTTAAACGTTTGTGGACAGTTGCTTCGGCATTACTGGAGTCTTTGATTCATAAAGGCATTGATTCAAGCATCACTATTAAATTGCTGATAGGAAAAATCGACCGCCTGAATAAAGAACTAATTGATAAGGGCGAGGCGGCACTGGCACAGTCAATGCCAACCGATGTGATTAAAAACCTTTTATATTATATTGCAAGATCTGACTCCTTAGGTGATCGGGTCTCGAATATTAAAGAGACCTATCAGTTAAATGAGTTACTGCCAGCCAACAATGCCGAGTACGAAGCCGCGCTTAACATGGGCGGGCCTAATATTGATTTGTTGCAGACTGTTTCACAAGCGATAAGAGAAGACTTTACTGAAGTTAAAGATGTGCTAGAGGTCTTTGTTCATGGTGATGATCAGGATAAATCCAAACTTGAACCGCTGCCAGTTTTACTGGCAAAAATAGCCGACACAATGGGCATGCTAAGTCTGGGTACGCCGCGGCAGATGATGCTTGATCAAAAAAAACAGGTAGAAAAATTTATATCTGGCGAGCTCAGTGCAACTGATGATGAAGTGATGGAAGTTGCCAGTGTGCTGTTAAATGCAGAAGCCAAACTTAATAATTTTATCTCACGAAAAAGCAACAGGGCAGATGAAAGCAGCGTCGATGAAGAGCACGATTCAGAATACCAGGAAGTTTTATCGTCGGTAGCGCGTGAAGCACTGCTGGATTTCGGTCAGGCCAAGCAGTTGATTCTTTTGTATACGGATTCACAGCAAGATGTCAGCAATCTTCAGCAGGTAATCAAACTCTTTGAGGCGGCAAGTGGTGCGTTATTTATGGCGCCTCTGGATGTGCTTGCGCCGTTAATTACAGGTATCAGTGAATATATTCAAACGGTTTTAATTCAGTCTCGCCAGCTCATACCGGAACAGCTGGATGTTGTTGCGGATGCTGTCACCAGTATTGAATATTATTTAGAAGCCGTTATTGAGGGACGCAAAGACCTTAAGGCAGACCTCAATTTTGGCCGCAGTGCGGTGGACAAGTTGCGCCAGTTCTCTGCCGAGATTGATCACAATGCTGTCGCCGATGCAGCGCTTGCTGATGCCGCTACAGCTGATCGGCCCCAGTCTGAAACGGCTACGGATGAGACCGATGAGGCCGGAGAAAAGAATAAAACCGCGGCAGCCACAGCAGCTCCGCAAAGGGAAGAGCTGGCGATTATCGGCGAAGATCTGGATGAAGAAATTTTTGAAATCTTTATTGAAGAAGCGCTGGAAGTATTTGCTGATATCAATGAGTCTTTACCTGTCTGGAAAGCCGACAATGCTAACGAAGACGCAAGGGCGATAATCAGGCGCTCATACCATACGTTAAAAGGCAGTGGGCGCCTGATCGGTGCAATGATGATCGGTGAGTTCTCCTGGAGCATAGAGAACATGCTCAACAGGGTCATTGATAACAGCATTGCACTGACAGCAGAAGTATTCAGTGTCCTCGATGAGGCAGTAGCCGTCTTGCCCCAGCTGATAGAACAGTTGCAGGGTAGCCGGCAACCGGTTGCTAACCTTTATGACTTGATGGACCACGCCGATGCCCTGAGCAAGGGAGAAAAATACTCCCCCCCCGTTGATGCCGGGGCTACTAAAGCAGTAGCCCCGGGGGATTTGCCTGCTGACAATATCAGCGCTGAAGACAATGCCAGCGAGCTGATGGATTTTTCTTTAGAGCCCGAGGCAGCAACCGGTGATGTTATTGCGCAAGCTGCTGAAGATGAAACCATTGATTTTGATAGCTCAGGTGATATTGAGTTTGATCCGTCGGAGATTGAATTACTCGATGACGACGGTGCAACTGAGTTTGAACTGACAGATCAGCTGGCGACGGAACTGGATCTGCCGGTGATAGATGAAACCAGCTTCGATCTGGCAGATGATGAGAGCTCATCAGAGCTTGCATTTGAGGAAACCGATTTAAACCTGAATTCCTCCGCAGCGGCAGCAAGCTCGTTCGATGATATCCCCGCGAAAGTTGAAATAGATGCCGAACTGTTTAATATTTTTCGCGCCGAGTCGGAAGGCCATCTGGATACCATCCGCCAGATTCTGATTAAACATAAAACAGATGGCTCAGCCGTGGAACCGGGCGATGAGCTGATCAGGGCTTTGCATACCTTGTTTGGAAGTGCGCGCACAGCTGAAGTCCCCCCCATTGGCGCAGTATCAGGAATAGCTGAAAAGTACATTAAACTAAAACAGCAAAATAATGTTTCTGAAATAGATCAGGACGGCATCTCTGCTCTTGATCAACTGGTCACCAGCATCACAGAAACACTGGACCGGCTTGAGCACGGCAAGCCGCTCAATAATAACCAGAATCTGGTCGATTATTTCAGCTTATTATATGAAAAAGAACTAGAGCTGGCACCGGATTCATCAGCCGCTACCACGATTGATGGTAATGCAATGGTCTCATATGGTGACATTGATGATGACCTGGTCGATATTTTTCTTGAAGAAGCCGAAGAGCTTGTCGAGGCGGCTGAAAAACACCTGCAAAACTGGAAAGATGAGCCGACAGATACAGAAAGTGTAGCGGAGTTAAAGCGTATTTTGCACACCTTAAAAGGTGGCGCAAGAATGGCAGAGTTAACACCGATTGGTGACCTGACCCATGTTCTGGAAACCACGGTGATCGCGGCAGAAGAGTCAGAGACTGAATCAGAACCCTTGATGGAGCCGATGCACGAAGCTCTTGATACGATTGTGAATATGCTCGCAAAGGTGACAAAGCGTGAACCGATACAATCCGCCGCGCCGGCAATAGAACGTCTAACTCAGGCAAGATCAGGTGATCTAATACAAGAATCAGCGTCAGTTTCTGCCCGCCAGGAAGAGGATGCTTTTGCAATAGAACTCGATGATCAGGATGAGGCAGAGTTTGAGTTGTCTTCATTCGAAGTTGAGGAGCTGGAGACAGAATTCGGTTCGCCTGACAGTTTTGAAGATGAAATAGAAATTGAAATATTATCAGGCGATGAGCAGATAGCCGAGCCGGAGCCAGAACATATAACGGTAGCATCAGACCAGCTTGAAGAGACAGGTCTTCAGGCTGACGAGCTGCCTAAATCAAAAGAGCTTAAGCCTTCATCGGGCTCAAATGTTTTCAGGCTTGACCCGCATGAAATGGCAAAGCCGGAAGAAACAGTTAAAAATAAAGCCGTGCAGGAACAGGTGCGTGTCAGGGCAGAGCTGCTCAATGACCTGGTTAATAATGCCGGCGAAGTGAATATTTATAATAGCCGTTTCAATCAGCAGCTGACAGATTTTGGTTATAACATTACAGAGTTTGACCAAACTGTGGATCGTTTGAGGGATCAGTTACGTAAGTTAGAAATAGAAACAGAAACCCAGATATTATCCCGGCACGAAAAAGAAACATCGCACTACGATGCGGATTTTGATCCGTTAGAAATGGACCGTTATTCAACGTTTCAGCAATTATCGCGCAGTCTGATGGAGTCAGTCAGTGACCTCGAGAGTATTAAAGAGTTCATGAATAATACGGTTCGGGAATCTGAAACGCTGTTGCAACAGCAATCGAGGATTTCGACTGACCTGCAGGAAAGTCTGATGCGAACCCGGATGATAGAGTTCAGCGGCTTAAGTAGCCGGCTGGCACGCATCGTTCGACAGACTGCAAGAGAGTTAAATAAAAATATAGAATTTGAAATTGTTGGCGATGAACTGGAAGTTGACCGCTCAATTTTAGATCGTATCGTCTCGCCGCTTGAACATCTATTGAGAAACGCAGTTGCACATGGCATAGAAAGCGATGAGACACGTACGGCCCTGAATAAAACAGAACCGGGCATGGTTAGTATCCATATCACTAAAGAAGGTCAGAATTTGGTGATTGATGTGGCCGACAATGGTTCGGGCATCAATGTTGACACGGTTCGTGAGAAAGCCATAGAAAGAGGAATGATGGCGGCAGAAAGCGAGCTCAGTGATCATGATATTGTGCAGTTCATACTTGAGCCCGGTTTTAGCACGGCGAAAGAAATAACACAGATATCAGGGCGTGGGGTCGGACTGGATGTAGTCGATAGTGAAATTAAGCAGTTAGGTGGTACGCTTGATATTCAGTCAAAATACAATAAAGGCTGCCATTTTGTTGCTCGCCTGCCGATGACCTTGTCAATTAATCAGGCGCTGCTGGTTCACATTCAGGAAGATGTGTTTGCGGTGCCTCTGAATACTGTGGAAGGTGTTGTTCGCCTCAGCGGTTATGAACTTGACAGAATTTATGAAAGTGGTGAAGGCTACTATGAGTTTGCTGACGACAAATACGATGTTAAATACCTCGGTTATCTGCTCAAAGGCCGTAAAGCAGAGCATCTGGAGCAGGCCGCTCCTTATCCAATTTTATTAGTTAAAACTGGCGATCTGCGAGTCGCTGTTCATGTTGACAGTCTTGTCGGCCGGCGTGAGATAGTCGTTAAACCCGTTGGCTCACAGATTAATAGTGTCAAAGGCATATCAGGCGCGACAATTCTGGGTGATGGCCATGTTGTCTTAATTCTGGATATGGCGGCACTGCTGCGCGCCAAAACTGTATTCCAGATCGAAAGCCATGCAGAGGAAATTCAGCGCGAAGCTGAAAAAGCCGCCTCGGATGTGCTCACGGTAATGGTGGTTGATGACTCGATCACCATTCGCAAAGTCACAGAGCGCATTCTGCTTAGACGGGGCATGGAGGTTATCCTGGCCAAAGACGGCCTTGATGCCACTGCAAAATTGCAGGAACGTATACCCGATATTATGTTGCTGGATATCGAGATGCCACGTATGGACGGTTACGAAGTGGCAACCATGGTCAGAAATAATGAGCATATGAAAGACCTGCCTATCATTATGATCACCTCACGGACGGGTGCAAAACATAAAGATAAAGCAATGGAAATTGGCGTCAACCGCTACCTTGGAAAACCCTATCAGGAAGATGAACTAATAGAAAATATTAGTGCTGTACTTGATGAGGCAAAAGTATCTTAAGTTATGGCTGAAAATAAAATCATAAAGTGTTTACTGCTGCCGATGAAAACCAGCAATGTCATTGTGCCTAATACTGCGATTGCAGAAATAGTATCGGTTGAGCATGTGTTGCCTGTTAATGATGCGCCGACGTGGATGCTAGGCTATCTGAGCTGGCGTCGCCGATCCGTACCGCTGCTTTCCTTCGATGCTGTGCAACAAGGAGAGCCTGATTTTCTGACAGCCAAAAGCAAAATCGCAGTGTTGTATTCAATCAGCGATGATGAGGCGTTTCCCTATATGGCATTGTTAATGCAGCGAGCTCCCAAGGTAATGAATATTACAGAAGAGGCAATCAAGCAGGCTGGCGCAGATCAAAATAGCGGTAACATAAAACTGGTGATACAGAACGTGGTGCTGAACGATGAAATAACGGCAGATATTCTGGATCTTAAAGCTGTTGAAGCGACCTTTAAAAAAGCGGGCTATTAACCCGCTTCTGCCTGTTAATGCCAAAAACCATGTTTGATGATATTGAGTCCGCTTTTGATAAAAGCTGGAATGAATCGCTGTTAGCCGAATTTGAAAAAGATTATATGCAGTCTTTAAAAATGTTTCTAAAAGCAGAACAGAAGCACGGCAAAGTCATGCTTCCTCAGCCATCGTTATGGTTCAGGGCTTTGAATGCAACACCACTGAATGATGTAAAAGTCGTCATCCTTGGTCAAGACCCGTACCCGACTCCCGGTCATGCACATGGACTTTGCTTTTCGGTGATGCCCGAAGTAAAACCGATTCCAAAATCCTTAAACAATATATACAAAGAACTGTACGAAGATCTGGGTACAAAAAACACCGATGGAAATTTACAGCGCTGGGCCGAGCAGGGAGTGCTGCTGCTCAATAGTGTGCTCAGCGTAGAAAGTGGTAACGCAAATTCACATCAGGGAAAAGGCTGGGAGCAGTTTACGGACAAAGTGATATCAGTGGTTAATGATCTGGATCGTGCGGTGGTGTTCGTGCTCTGGGGAGCATATGCGCAGAAAAAAGCCGCCGGGATTGATGAGTCTAAACATCTGCTGATCCGGTCACCGCATCCATCGCCATTGTCAGCCTATCGGGGATTTTTTGGAAGCAAGCCGTTTTCGCGGATAAATGCTTTTTTAAGGGAAAATGCAATTCAGGAAATTGACTGGCAGGTTTAAGCTGTTGCTATTATGTTAGATTTAGAAACCCTGCTTGCAGCACCGTGGCCGCAAGTCAGAGTCAATAGCTTCCGGTGCTTGTCCGCTGGTTTGTATGCATTGTACGAGTGAAGAAAATGAACCGGTGCGCCTGTGTGATAACCGCCGGCTTCCTCATTTTTCTGATAGCCTGTAATGTAATTTAGCATCAAAACCAAATTTAATTCAAACCCTGCTGGGGCGCTTTGCTAACAACACACCGATGCAATGGTTGGCGTTTTGGTGCACAAACGCCTCTGCCAAAATTTCACAGTAATGATTGCTGACAGCATTTGCTAAAATATTTATGTGGCGCAGCTTAACTGATAAATGATCTCAATCGCATCGTGAGGCAACGCTTTCAATGGTTGACCCTATCGTGCGTTAGCCTTTAAACTCAGTGGTTTAAAGCTTTTATTTGCTTGCGTCAAGCAAGCCGGACAGTAGTACAAGATAACTAAAAAACAACCAGTCTGATGATAAAAATCATGACAGAGAAGCAAAAAATGGCATTAGACAATATCAATTTACTTGTATTTAAAGTTGGATCTATACCTTGTTGTCTTGACTCTGCCGGCGTCAAAGTGGTTGTTGAACCACCTAAGCGCATCACCAGTATACCCGGTAGCAATACTCTGCACCCTGGGATATTCAGTTACATGGGCAAGATGGTTGCCCTCTATGACGTCAGAGCAAAATTCAGCTTACCAACTGAACAAACCGGCATCATCATCATTACAGAGATAAAGCAGCGCATGTTTGGTTTCTGGGTTGACGGGATTGAAGAAATTATAAATTCCAGTGACGGCGAGTGGCAGGAAATGCCGCTTGATGGTGCAGAAAATTTATTTGATGCTGTGTTGTTATACAAGAATCGCCTTATATTTAACACCAGTTTTGAAAACATTCTTAAAGCAAAGATCAATACGCAGGCTCAAGAATTTATCGATAATATCAGTACGGGTACTATCGATAATATAATACAGGAGGTGCAGGCAGCACCAGTAGCCGAGGCTGAAGAAACTATCGCGCCTGCAGCCACGGCAGACAATACGAGCACTGAAGAAGATGAAGTAATCCCTGTGGTCACTGCCACAACAGCTACAGAAGCAGAAACAGAAGCAGAAACAGAAGCAGAAACAGAAGCAGAAACAGAAGCAGAAACAGAAGCAGAAGCAGAAACAGAAGCAGAAACAGAAGCAGAAGCAGAAGCAGAAGCAGAAGCAGAAGCAGAAGCAGAAGCAGAAGCAGAAGCAGAAGCAGAAGCAGAAGCAGAAACAGAAACAGAAACACCAGCACCTCAAAGCAACGTGCCGCAGCTTATTAATCAAACACTGCTCGCGCACCTTCCGCTTATAAAATCAGAAGAAGCCACACCGATAGTGACTGAGGAGAAACAAGACAACAGCAAGCCTCTAGAATATCAAAGCGAATCCGCAGCAGATCAGAAAGTAACTGACAAGCCAGCTGCCGACAATAATGCGTTATTAGAGCCCGGAACTACCGTAGCGGCATCAACAACCGAAAATACAAATCAGTATACAAGTGAGAGTGCAACAGCAGCTGAAGACGCTGCTAAAACAGAAAGCGTTAAGACACCATCAAAACCGTTTGTGCCGCCAGCAGGCCTGAACATAACGATAAATAAAAGTCATCGTTCATACTCAGTAAACAAAAATATAAAAAAATCAAGAGCATCAGATTTTCTATTATTTATCGTAGCGGCAGCGGGGATAGGCTACTATCTATACTTAAATATCACGAAGCCACCTGTTAATACCAGTCTGACAGAGCAGGTTCGTGAATACGAAGCAGACAGCAGTTCATCTCTCAGTAAGTCGTTGCCCCCGGTAAATACGAGTCCTTCAGAAAACGTCGATAAGATTGAGCTGGCATCGAAAGCCGATAATGAAGTTGAGTCAGAACAAAAAAAACTCAGCAACAAGACCAATATTACAAAAGATAACAATACTGTCACTATTACGATTGAAGATTCAGATGCAAAATTCAATTCAGTTAACAATAAAAAGTACAAGCACACAGAAACAGAAGAAATATCTTATAAACAAGGTGCTGAAATTAAAAAAGATGCTGATAATGCACGGCCTGGCAAAACAAATACCCGGTCAGTTAAAGTCACAAAAAGAATTATTCATGTCGTTGCTAAAGGCGATACTCTGTGGCAGATTGCAAAGCAACATATTAGCGATCCTTACAAATACAAAGAGCTGGCTCGGCTAAGTAAGATAAAGAATCCCGATCTCATTTACCCCGGCAATCGTATAATTATCATACTGAAGAGATAAGCAAACTGATGGGCTGTCGCGGGCAGCTGTTTGATGAGAACAATAGCCTAAAAAAACTAAAAGCTAAAACAAAAAACTAACAGGCTCGGTGACAGTAGAAGGCTGTTGCATTTAAAATGCAACAGCTGGCGTTGCTTTGCTCTGTGTCTTTTGAACGGATGTAAAATTCGGCTAAAAATATTAATTCAAATCCCCCCATTGTGACTGAATAATACTCACCGCGGCAATCGCTGCCGTTTCGGTGCGCAAAACCCTGGGGCCAAATTTCACAGCATTAAAGCCTTTGTCTAGCGCCTGAGTAATCTCGTCATCACTAAAGCCACCTTCCGGGCCAATGAATAATGAAACGGCATCGGTCTGTTTTGAGTTTAAGATTGAAGCGGCAGACTCTGGCTGAAGAATAAAGGCCGTTTGCGACTGGTCAGGCTGAACAGCATTAAACTTAACAGGTTCATGAACAGTGAGTAACTGGTTGCGACCACTTTGTTCACAGGCGCTGATGACGATGCCTTGCCAGTGGCGCATCTTTTTTTCGAGCCGGTCTGCTTTAAGGTTAACGACTGTGCGTTCGCAGATCACAGGGATGATTTCAGTCACGCCGAGTTCGACGGCTTTCTGGATGATCGTATCCATGTGGTCGCCTTTGGATACGCCCTGTAACAGGGATATTTTTAAGGCCGAGTGGTTGTTGTTGACAATAAACTGTTCTGCCGTTATCTCCGCCTGTTTGCCGGCAGAGCTGATTCTGGCCTGATAGTAGCCGTAATTATTGTCAACACAAAGACCATTAAACAAATGAAGCTCTGCGCCTTCTGTCAGCCGTAAAACTTTAAGCAGGTAACTGCTGGCGGCCTTGTCTAATGTGATTGTGCAGCCTGCGGATAGGTTTTCATCAGTGTAGAGACGTGAGATGCGCATTTTTTTTACTCAGTCACGTGTCGCAAGATTAATGCCGTCAAAGGCGACCTGTGCCATCAGATTGATTTCTTCTTCAGTAATCACATAGGGCGGCATGAAGTAGACAACGTTGCCAAGAGGCCGTAACAGCACACCATTTTTTAAGCCGTACTGGTAAACGCGTAAACCTCGACGTTCCTTCCAGTCGTAAGCTGTTTTTGATTTTTTATCTTTCACCATTTCAATGGCAACTACCATGCCGTGCTGGCGAACATCACCGACATGTGCATGGTCTTTAAATTTTTCAGCTACCTTGCTCAGGTGTTTAATCAATAACTGGTTTGCCTGGATAACATTGTCCTGTTGAAAAATATCCAGTGTTGCCAGTGCTGCCCGACAGCCAATTGGATTGCCTGTGTAACTATGAGAATGCAAAAAAGCGGTTAGATTTTCATAATCATCATAAAAAGCATCGTAGACTTTGTCAGTAGTCAGCACGACTGAGAGTGGCAGATAACCACCGGTCAGGCCTTTTGATAAGCACATAAAGTCTGGTGTGATACCGGCCTGTTCAGATGCGAACAGCGTACCGGTTCGGCCAAAGCCGACAGCAATTTCATCTGCAATTAAATGCACATTAAATTCATCGCAGGCCTCGCGCAGCAGTTTTAAATAGACCGGGTGATACATGCGCATATTGCCGGCACATTGAATCAGGGGTTCTATAATTACAGCGCAGCAATGCTCTGCGTGTTGTTCTAAAATATCGCGCATGGGTTCAATCATGCGTGCTGAATAATCTTCATCGGTTTCGCCTTCTTCCTTATTAAAACAGTCAGGCGATGGAGCGGTAATGGTCTTCAGTAATAAGGGTTCGTAGGTTTCTTTGTATAAAGCCACATCACCAACTGATAACGCGGCGATAGTCTCACCATGATAAGAATTTGAAAGATTAATGAAAACGGTTTTCTTTTTATTGCCGCTATTCACCCAGTAATGAAAACTCATTTTAAGTGCCACTTCAATCGCAGAGGAACCATTATCTGCAAAGAAGGTTTTATTTAAACCTTCTGGTGTTAGCTTTACCAGACGTTCAGAGAGCTCAACAATAGTTTCATGAGTAAAGCCGGCAAGAATCACATGCTCAAGTGTTTCCATTTGCTGTGTTAAGGCTTTATTGATGCGAGGATTGCAGTGACCAAACATATTGACCCACCAGGAGCTGATAGCATCGATGTAACGATTGCCTTCAAAATCCTCTAGCCAGATGCCTTCGCCGCGCTTTATCGGGATAATAGGCAGTGACTCATGATCCTTCATCTGTGTGCAAGGGTGCCACAAAACGGCTAAATCCCGTTCGATAAGGGTATTGTTACCCATAAGTATCTATCCTCTGTCTGCTGTTAAAGCCGGTGATAAGTGAGAGTATTGTACTGTATAAGCCAGGTCGCGGCATCCTGGCCGTTGCTAGCTGTGCAGATAATTGAGTTAACGCAGTATGAAGCGTGCGCGCCCTGAGATTGAAAATGCAATGACAGGGCGCGTCAGCTGTGGTGTTAAGAGAGCCTAACGGTCAAGCTGGTTCCAGATTGCCAGGGTCGCGGCCGTCTGGTTCATGCTATAGAAATGCAAACCCGGTACACCGTTGTCTAAAAGCCGCTGACACATATCTGTCATCACATCGATACCAAAAGCCTTTAATGATTCGGTATCATCATGAAAGTCCTGCAGGCGCTTTCTAATCCAGCGGGGGATTTCTGCACCACAGGCATCTGAAAAACGTGCCAGATTTGTGTAGTTGGTAATCGGCATGATGCCCGGCACAATCGGCACGTCGATACCCATGAGTTCACAGTCATCAACAAACTGATAATAGGCATCAACATTATAAAAATACTGGGTGATGGCAGAGTCTGCACCGGCTTCTACTTTCTCTTTAAAAAATTGCAAATCCTTTTTCGGCGATTCAGCGAGCGGGTGAAACTCGGGATAAGCCGCAACTTCAATATGAAAATGATCACCGGTCTCTTCACGAATAAAACTTACCAGTTCATTGGCATGATGCAGTTCACCAGCAGTGAGCATGCCCGAAGGCATATCACCCCGCAGCGCGACCAGACGATTAATGCCCTGATCTTTATAGCGAATCAGAATCTCACGGATTTCTTCTTTGGTCGAGCCAATACAGGAAAGGTGAGGTGCAGTCGCGACACCAGTGTGTTCGGTAATCTTGTTAACGGCCTCGAAGGTACGGTCACGCGTCGAACCGCCCGCGCCGAAAGTGACTGAGAAAAACTCAGGTTGCATTTCGGCCTGTAATGCCAGGCTTGTGTTTAAGAGTTTTTCCATGCCTTGTTCGGTTTTTGGCGGGAAAAACTCACAGCTAAAAGTTTGAATCATTTGTATTACCTGTGAGCCCTGTGTTTAGTAGCGGTAGTGGTCTGCTTTATACGGACCATCAACTGGCACATCGATATAATCGGCCTGCTGCTGGGTAAGCGTGCTTAAGAAAGCGCCAACTTTACTAAGATGCAGCCGTGCTACCTTTTCATCAAGAATCTTTGGCAGAATATAAACTTCATTCTTATAGCTTTCAGAATTCTTATAGAACTCTATCTGTGCCATCACCTGGTTGGTAAAAGAAGCCGACATAACAAAGCTTGGGTGACCTGTTGCACAACCTAAATTTACCAGACGGCCTTTAGCTAATAATATTATGCGCTTGCCATCAGGGAAGATGACATGGTCAACCTGCGGTTTGATTTCTTCCCACTGGTATTTTTCTAATGAAGCAATATCAATTTCAGAATCAAAGTGACCGATGTTGCAGACGATGGATTCGTTTTTCATTTCAAGCATGTGCTCATGAGTGATGACATTCATGTTGCCTGTTGTGGTAACGAAGATATCGCCCTGCTTGCAGGCCTCGTTCATATCAACAACACGGTAGCCTTCCATTGCTGCCTGTAAAGCACAGATAGGATCGATTTCTGTCACCCATACGGTTGCGCCCATGCCTTTAAATGCCTGGGCACAGCCTTTACCGACATCACCATAACCGATAACGACGGCAATCTTGCCGGCAATCATGACATCGGTTGCGCGTTTAATGCTGTCGATAAGTGATTCACGGCAGCCATACAAATTATCAAACTTAGATTTCGTTGCCGAGTCATTGACGTTCATTGCAGGGAAAAGTAATTCGCCTTTTTTCTGCATTTCATATAAACGGTGAACGCCGGTTGTGGTTTCTTCAGTAACGCCTTTAACGCTGGCTGCAATATCCTGCCAGGTAGATGCACCGGGTTTAATGGTGCGACGCAATACATCAAGAACGGCTTTGTATTCTTCGTTGTCATCATCTTTGGTCGCCGGAATAGCGCCGGCTTTTTCAAACTCAACACCTTTATGAACCAATAATGTGGCATCGCCGCCGTCATCCAGAATCATGTTAGGTAGTTTGCCGTCGGGCCAGAGCAGAGCCTGCTCGGTACACCACCAGTACTCTTCTATGGTTTCACCTTTCCAGGCAAACACAGGAATGCCCTGTGCTGCAATCGCCGCAGCGGCATGATCCTGAGTAGAGAAAATATTGCACGATACCCAGCGAACATCGGCGCCTAACGCAACCAGTGTTTCAATCAGCACGGCGGTTTGAATCGTCATGTGAATACTGCCCATGATGCGGCAGCCCGCTAACGGTCTTTCAGCGCCGTATTCTTCGCGCAGTGCCATCAGCCCCGGCATTTCAGTTTCAGCAATGGAGATTTCTTTGTGACCCCAGTCGGCCAGTGAAATATCGGCGACTTTATAGTCAGTAAAATTGTTTTCGGTTACAGCGTTCATTATTAAGCTCCAGGTGTGGAATTTGGTAATACATTAATTAATTGTAAGTCTTAAGTCTTAAGTCGATACGTTTTGTTTTTGACTCATGACTAAAGACGGATGGCTTTTATAAACCGGCGGCATCTTTAAGTGCTGCGGCTTTATCCGTTTTCTCCCAGCTAAAGTCAGCTTCTTCACGACCAAAGTGACCATAAGCGGCTGTGGCTTTATAGATGGGGCGCAGCAGATCAAGCATCTGAATCAGGCCTTTGGGTTTGAGATCAAAATGTTCACGAACTAATTGAATGATTCTTTCATTATCAATTTTACCAGTGCCAAACGTTTCAACAGAGATAGAAGTGGGCTCGGCAACACCAATCGCATACGAGACCTGGATTTCACATTTGTCTGCAAGACCAGCCGCGACTATGTTTTTAGCCACATAGCGCCCGGCATAAGCGGCAGAGCGGTCAACCTTTGAAGGATCTTTGCCAGAAAAAGCGCCGCCACCATGACGGGCCATGCCGCCGTATGTATCGACAATGATTTTACGCCCGGTTAAACCGCAGTCGCCAACCGGGCCACCGATGACAAAATTACCGGTTGGGTTGATAAAATATTTGGTCTCTTTGCTGATCAGGTTTTCCGGGATGACGGGCAATATAATTTCATCCATCACCGCTTCTCGCAACACCTCAAGGCTAATATCAGGGTTGTGCTGGGTCGATAAAACCACCGCATCAATGCCAACAGGTTTGCCGTTTTCATAACGGAAAGTGACCTGACTTTTGGCATCCGGGCGTAACCAGGATAAGGTGCCGTTCTTGCGGACCTCTGCCTGGCGTTTAACCAGCTGATGGGCATAAGTTATGGGTGCCGGCATCAAAACATCGGTTTCATTGCTGGCATAACCAAACATCAGACCCTGGTCACCGGCACCTTGCTCATGATCGTCAAACTCGTCGACGCCCATGGCAATATCGGCAGACTGTTTGTCGATGGAGGTAATCACAGCACAAGAGTTATAATCAAAACCCATGTCTGAGCTGTTATAACCAATCTCTTTCACGGTTTCACGCACCACGGCCTGCATATCAACCCAGGCGGAAGTGGTAATTTCACCTGATATGACCACCATACCGGTATTGACCATGGTTTCGCAGGCGACACGGGCTTTCGGGTCCTGCTCGAATATGGCATCTAAAATTGAGTCTGAAATTTGGTCAGCGACTTTATCTGGGTGACCTTCTGAAACGGACTCGGATGTAAATAAATGGCTATTTGACATATCTATATTCCTCAGCGCTAACATTTATGATTAGCAAATATCTAATATATTTATGTAGCAGGATGAGAATAGACGTTTGTATGACGCGTGCTCATTACCTAGCTACAAGCTAATAATAATGAGCGCCGTTGAAATATACACTGAGCCTGACAGGTGATTTCTGCTGCAGCGCTCCTCAGAGTGGTATGAATTATAGACCATTATTTTAAAAATGGCGAATATGCGATAGAGAAGAGTGCTCTATTAATCCTGATTATTTGACGAGCTGCGTTGCATCAGCTGCTGCAGCTCAGTCATTTCCGTTTGATTAAGAGCGCTTTGCTGTGACTGCTGCAACAGCGCCTCAAGCCGCTGGTTTTTAAGTGCTTGCAGCATCTTTTCTGAGGCATGTTGAAACATGGTGAGAGAGGTTGCCTTATTCTCTGCATCCGGAATACTCCAGTGCAATAACTTATTCAGGTAAGCTCCCATTTCGTGTTCACGCCAGCGCTCGAGAATGGCCACGCTGCTCAGCTCCGGGTTGGCTTTAATCATATCGTAAAGTTCAAACAGCGTTGAAATGCCCTGAATCTCGGAACCTCTGAGTGCATCGGGTAAATGCGCCTCTTTGAGTAATGCAGGCTGTTGCAGCATCAGGCCAATAGCAAGCCGCACATTGGTAATGCGCATGTGCCGGCCTTTGCTCGCTGCAGCATTGCCGGCCTTGGCCTGGCTGACAGGCGCGGCTTCAACCAGGCGTTTATTATGCAGACCGATCACCTTGCTCACCGATTCATTGACTAAATCCTTGAAAATGCTTTCGGGCAATTTATTCAGCAGTGGTTTTGCCAGTTCCGCAAAATGCGCGCGGCCATCCATGCTGCTCATGTCTGTTTGCTGCTGCAGGTTGTTAATCAAAAAATCCGATAACGGGGTGGCGTTCTGCAGGCGCTGTTCAAACGCCTGCTGACCTTCCTGGCGAACCATGGTGTCAGGGTCTTCACCATCGGGTAAGAAAAGAAAGCGGATTTCATAACCGTCACGCATCAATGGCAGGGTATTCTCCAGCGCTTTCCAGGCCGCTTTTTTGCCGGCGCGATCACCGTCATAACAGAACACCAGTTTTTTAACCGAGCGTAAAATCAGGCTGATCTGATCTGCCGTGGTGGCGGTGCCCAATGTGGCCACGGCATAACGGATGCCGTTTTGCGCCAGCGCCACCACATCCATATAACCTTCAACAATCACAATCGTGTGCAGATTGCGCACCGACTTTTTAGCCTCAAATAAACCGTAAAGCTCTTTGCCCTTATGGAAGACAGGGGTTTCCGGTGAGTTTAAATATTTCGGCTCACCCTGATCAAGTATGCGGCCACCAAAACCGATGGTGCGGCCGCGGCGGTCACGAATCGGGAACATAATGCGGTCACGGAAACGGTCGTAATAAGACCCGGCCTGAGCATTTTTTTCGATTAGCATGCCGCCGCTTGCAAGGTCTTTGATATCGGTCTGAGACTGGCCCTGTTGTAAAATAAAGTCCCAGCTGTCAGGTGAGTAGCCAATACCATAGTCTTTGCTGATTTCGCCGCTGAGGCCGCGCTTTTTTAGATAGTCGATAGCGCGCTGGGATTGTTTTAATGCCTGCTGATATTGTTCAGCAGCCAGCTCCAGCATGTTATACACGCCGCTGTTGTCCGGGCCCTGTGTGTGCGGCGAATCCTCACGCGGTACATCGATATGGTGGTCGGCTGCCAGCTGCTCGATGGCATCGACAAACTCCATATTCTCATATTCCATCAAAAAGCCAATTGCGGTGCCATGTGCGCCACAACCAAAGCAGTGATAAAACTGCTTTTGCTGGCTAACGGTAAAAGACGGCGTTTTTTCGTTATGGAACGGGCAGCAGGCAGTGTATTCGTGGCCTTTTTTCTTTAAAGGCACACGCGCGTCGATAACATCGACGATATCGACCTGATTAATTAAGGAATCTATGAAGTGTTGCGGAATTCGACCTGCCATAGGGGCTATTTTGCCATTGATGCGGGGTGGTTGCGAGACCTTCTTTATAAATCAAACTCTGGCCGTTGCTGAAGCGACGCTTTGGCTTCTGTTTATTAATCAGACAAGATCACTATTGATGTGTATAGGCGATATCTGGCACTATAAAGTGTCTGATTTGAACAGAAGCAAAGCGCTTATGCGTTATCAATAATGTTCAGACATGACGTCAAAAACACACAGAGGCAATCAATGGACGAATCACAACTCGAAGCTATCGCCAGCCAGCTTTCATGCCCGCAAGGTGAAGCCGGTATCGTAACCGGCAATAATATGAATCTGCTCAATGCCTTTATCACCGCGCGCGCACTGGAAAAGCTGGGTGCCAGTGCAGCTGAGACCATTGTAGAAATCGGCCCGGGTAATGGCTGCTTGTCAGAAGACTTGCTGAGCACGCTAGGTGTTGATGGCAATTATTACGCTATCGAACTCTCAGAAGAGATGGCAAACGAAGCTCGACAGCGCCTGTCGAATTGCGATTGCAGGGTCGAAATCATGCATTGCGACTGTCACCATGCCAATATCCCCGAGCAAAGTGCAGATGGCATCATCGCAGTAAATCTGTTGTACTTTATTGATGATCTGCATGCCTTATTCCAGCTGTTAAAAACATGGATGAAACCAGGCGGGCGGGTGGTGTTTGGGGTGCGATCAGATAAGTCGCTTAATAGCCTGCCATTTGTACATTACAAGTTTAATGTACGCACACCGGAGGAAATGATGAAGATCATGCGGAGTAATGGCTTTACTGATGTTGATTGCAGTTATTACGATGAAGGCGAAATGATGCTGGGTGAAATAAGCTTAACTGTCGATTCGGTGATCATACATGGACGACTGCCATAGAAAAAACAGCTCTGGTGCTTTAATTGAGAATATTTTCAAGAAAAAGAGCAAAGAATGTACTGCTTCAAATTTGATCCTGCCGGCACTTTTTTTCATGGTTTTTTATCTTGTCTGCGTTTTCCTCTATTAGTTGATATAATTGGTGGCGGACCCCGCATCATGATCAGAGAATTAAAAGGGGTGAAGTATTTTGAATATGGAAGACATCAGCAATGAATACAAATCACTATCTACTCATCGCGATTAGCCTGCTTGCCGGCTTTATCATGCGCCCGCTTCACATGTTTATCATGGGTAAAGGTATTTCTCTGGTGAAATACGTTCACCAAAAATCGCTTGCTATCGTGTTGCTCATCACTTCAATGCTGGGTGGCATGGCGATCACGTTATCCAGTATTTATTTATCACTGAAATTGGCCGGTTTTATCCCGCTGGAAGAGAAGGCAATCATTATTTTTATCGTGTCATTTCTTGTGGGAAGCGTATTCTGGATATTTTATGCAAGACGGTTTAATCGTGCGTGTAGTATTGGGCAGGTATAGTAAAATCTTAATTTATTTCAAGTTTAGAATAAGGCTCCGGATTACTGTAAACCGGTGCCTTTGATCCCGCGATCCGTAACCTGAGCAGTTTTATACCTAATCAGAGGTAATTTGTTTTACAATAGCTCTGCGTTTATTTCCTTTTAAGTCATGAAAGAGTTACTCCATTGAATTTACCTAACTGCCCTGAATGCGATGCCGAATACACCTATGAAGACAGAGATATGTATATCTGTCCGTCCTGCGGTCATGAATGGCCAAAAGACCAGACGCTCGATGATTCTTTAATCAGAGATATGAACGGGCATATTCTAACGAGTGGTGATGCCGTCATTGTTGCCAAAGACCTTAAAATCAAGGGTTCTTCAAATGTAGTTAAGGTGGGTACTAAGGTAAAAAACATTCGCCTGATCGACCCGCAAGCCAATGCTGATCACGATATCGATTGTAAAATCCCGGGCCTTGGGGCGCTCAAGCTTAAATCAAAGCATGTGAAAAAAGCCTGAATGCATTAAAGGAGCTTATTGTTATAATTTAAAGCACAAAAATACGGCAATCAAGAGTGATTGCTGCACTAGTCTAATGCAAAAATATAGCTGTACTTATAATTTAACTCTAAAAATAGCTATTAGTTCAATGCTTAGGCTAGCACATTCAATTATCTGTAATTGGCACGGGCATTGCTCATGTAATGTTAGTTGATTAAGTAAAGTTTTTTAATCATATCTGCATTTTTTCCAACAAGGTGAAACGATAATTTCAAGAAAGTGATGAGCATGACCGTTACCTTGTTAAAAACGTAATGCCCTATAATTTTTATTAAGATAGTTAGGAGTAATAAAATGACGCCAAAACAAATCGAACTAATTCGCGCATCATGGGATAAGGTGCTTCCCATTTCAACAACAGCTGCCGAATTATTTTATGGAAAACTGTTTGAGCTGGATCCCGAACTGCGACCACTTTTTAAAGGTGACCTAACAGAGCAGGGCAGAAAACTAATGACCATGTTGGGTACTGTTGTAAGAAGTCTGGATAATCTGGACGCTATAGTGCCGGTAGCTCAGGCATCTGGTGCTCGTCATGCCGGTTATGGCGTCACTGATGAAATGTATGATACCGTGGCAGAAGCGCTGCTCTGGACACTGGCCCAGGGCTTAGGGAATGATTTTACAGATGAACTCAAAGAGGCATGGGTTGCTGCTTATATTATTTTGTCTGATGTAATGAAAGAAGCAGCTAAAGAAGCGGCTTGATCTGTTTGTATCTAAGGCGATAAAGTAAAGTCAAAGGCGTGGGTTCTCGCACCCACGGTCGGCTTTCCTTTGGTAAAAAGGGCTCTGATTCTTTTAATTTAAAGCAAAGTCAAAGGCGTCGATGGTTGGCCGAGAGCAAGTCTCTTTTCTGTCTACAGCAACAGAAAAAGCTGTGGGTAGCCGCACCCACAGTCTTTGACTTATGTTTTTGATTCTGACAAATAATGTCCGAATATGACAATTTCTGCGATTATTAAGTCAGAAATCACTATTGACGACATTGTCGAATTAGATCACTATAAACTCACTCCCAAAAATAGAATAAAGGGCTGAGGCTTTTAAAAATAAAATTATTCGAGCAAGGCTTAAGATAACGGTTGGTTAAAATTTAATCCCTCCGTCACCTTTAATTTCAAAAGATACATATGCATATTGGTTTCTAGGTAAAGTGTATTTTCTTAGAAAAGAATACGATGAGTCGGAAAATAATTTCAAAAAAGCCGCTGAAATATATCCAGCTTGGGAAAAGCAATGGGTTTCTCTATATTTAGAGAAAATTGATGCAGAAAATACCGTTAACAAATCGTTAAATCAGACGTTAGGCGTATAATGAAATGAAGCCAGTTATACAAGAAGAAAAAACAGGGTGTGGCATAGCAAGCTCTGCTGCTATCGCAGGGGTTTCGTATCAAGAAGCTAAGAAAATTGCCAATAGCATTGGTATTTATGCTGAGGATCAATCGCTGTGGTCTGATCCACAACATGTTCGTGATCTATTATCAGAGTTGGGAATTAGCACAGATAAAAAAGAAACAGCATTCAATGGTTGGGAGTTTTTACCAGACTGTGCATTACTTTCAACTAAATGGCATTTAGAAAACGATAGTTCATATTGGCATTGGGCAGTCTTTGTGAGAGAAGGTAACAAACAATATGTTCTTGATTCTAAAAAAGCACTTAAAAGCAATGTTAGAACTGACTTTGGAAGAATAAAACCAAAATGGTATATCAAAGTTCACGCCTAAAAAAAAGGGTCAGAACACGGTTTTTGCTAATATAGATCATTAACGTATCACATACTATTCACACGGAAGTGATATGTCTCGCATAGCACGATTTAATATTATTGGGTTACCTCAACACGTCATACAACGAGAAATAATAGAGAACCCTGCTTATATTTAAAACGAACCAAAACGAACACTCAACTTAAGAATTGCTGTAGTATATTAGAACAGAACTGTGTTCTGACTCCAGTTTTCTCTAACTTATTAACCGCTCTAAAGGAATCCAATGAAAAAAATACTTATGGTTTTAACATCACATGACAAACTAGGTGACACGGATGAGAAAACAGGTTTCTGGTTAGAAGAATTCGCTGCTCCTTATTACGTGTTTAAAGATGCGGGCATAGAAATCACACTCGCGTCACCCTCAGGCGGTCAACCACCACTTGATCCTAAAAGCGACGCACCGGATTTTCAAACAGACGCTACAAAACGATTTAGTAATGATTCAGAAGCGCAGGCTGAATTAGCTAACACAGTCAAACTAAACACTGTTTCAGCCGATAGTTTTGACGCTGTGTTTTATCCAGGTGGTCATGGACCATTATGGGACCTGGCTGAAGATAATTCATCGATCACACTCATCGAAACCATGCTAGCTGATGGCAAACCCGTTGCTTCCGTATGCCATGCGCCCGCTGTGTTGCGTCATCCAAAATCAATTGATGGTACATCCGTTGTTAAGGGCAAGTCGGTAACAGGGTTTACCAACACTGAAGAAGCCGCTGTTGGTTTAACCGATATCGTACCTTTTTTAGTAGAAGATATGCTAACAGAAAATGGTGCAAAATATTCTAAAGGGGATGACTGGCAGCCACATGTATTAACAGATGGTTTATTAATCACAGGCCAAAACCCGGCATCCTCTGAACCCGCAGCAAAAGCACTATTAAATGCTTTAGGCGATTAAAGCAACAGTCTGGTTAATATAAAAATATAAATTTATATTAACCAGTCAGTTTTAGAATTTTAGTGAACTGACTGAACCTTTTGTTTTTTCTCAGACCAATCTAGCCTGAACCTATTGACTGGGAAGCTATTTGTTGTGTTCGTTATTAGTATATTAGAAACAATTTCTCTCTGATCCGTTTTTTTTCGAACTGATTAATTGTACCCATGGGTTTAAGTCAAAGGCGTCGGTGGTTGACCGACAGCAAGTCACTTTTCTGTCTACAGCTAAGCTTCCGCGTCCTGCTCACGCCCCTCGCCTACGTCCATGTAGGCGACAGAAAACTAACCAAAAGAATGCCGCCCCGTTAACCAATCCCTTATAAAAAGCATAAGGCTTTCCTCGTCATTCGTAATATCGACAGCTGCTGCGGAACTCGCGAATGATAAAAAACATCATTCACTCAGACATCCTCGCAGACAACCCTGTCCATATTACGCCTTTCTCGGCTTGTTTAAATGGGGAGGGTAAATCAAAACAATAAAGAAGAATCAAAATCTAAAAGAAAAGCTGGGTTAGATTTTGACTTACTGGGACCATTGACTGAGCTGAAGAATGAGTTAAAAACAGGGAGTTATCTGCGAGGATGTCTGAGCGCCTTTTGCGAGTTCCGCAGCAGCCCTGTTTTTGACGAGTGATGAGGGTAGCCCATGCTTTTTATGGGCCGAAGGATCGGGGCGTATTTCTTTTGGTTCGTTTTCTTTGTACGAGCAAAGAAAATGGACTCGCCCGTGGGTGCGATGACCCACAGCCTTTTTGTTTTACGCCTGTCAGTGCGGGAACTGACGCATTTGATTTTGATTTTGACTTTCACTAATAATGACTGAATATAACCATATCGGCCATTATTAGGGCTTAATTACGATTGACGATTTTATCGATTTCACTCACTATAAGCTTACACATAAAAAAATAGATTAAAGGCCTGGGGCTTTTAAGAGAACGGCTGTTCGAGGAAGGCATTTAGAAAGCGGTTGTTTGAAATTTAATCCCTCCGCCACCTTTAATTATTGTGTTCGTATTTAGTATATTAGAAACAATTGCACTCTGGCCCGTTGTATTGGTCCTCTGCCTACTATAATTTCATTTCTGATTTCATCACTTTTTTATATCTTTTATATAAAGTTATCTAATCATATTCATCATCTATTTATATTGAACTTCCAAACAACTGAATGGTCGTAATATGTTAGCGCTTATGCTGGGACTGTAATCGGGCGTTAACTCACTTGGAATATGCTTTCCATACGTCATAAAAAACTAAAGGAGTGTTATTATGATAATTTCGATTAAATCAACTATACAATTTTTAATTCTTTTTATTAGCTGTTTGGGAATTATTAATATAAGTTATGCTGACGATAATAAGTACCCTGCAATATTTGAAAGAGGTATTATCGTTAAAGTTGATGGCAAGGATTATAGACTAGCAGGCGTGGCCGACACTGATAATGGTATTACCGATGTACCAGGACATGAATGGGCTGTAGTCGATGATGAAGAACTAGTCGGACGTCACTACAACACGGGTCCATTTGGTGCTTCAAACTGGTGGTCTTCTGATGCCAGTGATGGTGCTTTGCTATATGCTGTTCGCGGAATCATTGATGACTGGTCAATCGTTAAAGCAACAGAGTATTACAATAACGGCTTTACTCATTACCATCGACTCATTTCAATGAAGACGGGTTTACAGCATCCAAACAAGGTTCTATGGCTATCACACGCTGGTGTTACTGATTTTTCATTAGATGGAGGCCCTCACCCTGAGCATTACCATATAGTTACTCCAGGCATTGATTATCGGTTTGTGCCTAACTGGCAAATTCAATATGGTGAGTAGATAAACATGCAGGAGGCTATGTGCCTCCTGCTTCTTTATCAAATTAAAAATATAAATTAAGGGGTCGATGGTTGACCGACAACGAGTAACCTTTCTTGCTCGCACAAGAAACGTCGCCCAAAGAATGCTCCCTAACGCAATTTTCCCTGCGGGTCCCCGTGCATTGTAAATATAGTCTTAATCTTTTTTAAATAATTGACTTGAACTAGTCTCGGTTTCGGGTCGTTTAGATTATGGACTTCATCCCTGTAGTCCACCCTTTGGGCCACCTAAAAAGCAGGTGTTCAAATTTGTTTTCTACAAATTTGTCGCATCCATGCACAGAAAAACTCAATTGGCCGTCCATGGCCAATTGCCCCTTTGATACAACAATGCCCGGCAAACAGCGAGACGGGATGAGATATTTGGGGTCAGATGAAAAACTCATATACCTGGTCCCGCAAGATCAATAGTTTTAGATTCGGTTTATCTATTGTAGGTGAAGAATGCGGCAGAAAAGACCCTGGTGATAATATAAATGATTCACAATTCATACCAACAGCTTAATTATTCTGCAACAACTCGATTACCTGTTCCAACTGAAAACTGAGGTGTACAATAATAAGTATTCTACTGTTCTGGGAGACTTGTTCACATGAGCACTAAGAAACTTTCGCAAAACCCCCATTTCATCCTGGTGACTGCTGGCATTGTACTGTTCGTTGTTTTTATGCTGCAGAATACGGACATCGTTACCGTTAACTTCTTGTTCTGGTCTGTACAGTTATCTCGTTCAATCTTGCTGCTTGTCGTATTGCTGGTCGGTATTTTGATCGGCTATGTGTTGCGACGTTTAAAAAAATGATTCTGATAGCATGCAGCCGATACACGATCTGATTAACCGTATTCACTGGGATGCCGAGTTTTCAAAAGGTGATTTCACGATCTGGTTTCTGGACCACAAGGAACAGGGTTTAATCAAGTTGCCGTTTAAATCGGTTGAGTTCTTTCCCGGCGATCATTATTTTTTTCATTACCTGGATGAAGAAGGCGATGAACACGATGTGCCTTATCATCGTATCAAAGCCGTTTACAAGGATGATGAACTAATATGGCATCGGGAGCATTAATAAGTTGTTATAAAAAGATGCCGGAGTGTTAAGTTTTAACCAGCATTTTTCTAAAACTAAAACAGCTCACAGATGCCACTTCCCTCGTAATATTAGAACGACTGAGATAAAGCCTTATGTTTTCTAGAGACTACTAAGCCAGGTATCAATAGCGTCAGGCGTTAACGCAACAATACCGAGATGATCAGAAGCTATTAATTGGTAATCGCTTCCGCTGGATGTGATAGTGGCGGCCAGCGCGGCATGATTCTGATTGGTTGTAAGTGAATCATTGCTGCCTGACATCCATAAAACGGGCATTGTAATATTGCTTGCGTAGTCTGCAATCGCTGGCACACGACTTCGATCATGGTAACTTAAATAGCTGGTTGCTGTTGTCGAGAGAGATTGACTCGAACCATTATTAAGCGTGACGAAGGTATAGAGTACATCACCCATGCCATTGTTCTCTAAGTCTTTTGCACGAGTGACATCAGCGGCTGTTGTTGTCTGCATATTATTTGACAGGTGAATAAAGTGACCGGGTGCTATCGTTATAATGGCTTTAAGACTGATAGCTGGTTGGGTAACACCATACATCAGTGCATAGGCGCCACCCATACTGTGACCTGCTAATACAACACTCTGGCCTGCATCAATCTCTGCTTGTGCAAGCTGGTTAATATAAGCCATGCTTTCACACAATGAACCGCGCCAGGTTGTTGTCGACCATGTCATATAAGGTGCAATTACTTTATAACCAAGAGCAGCCATATCAGTTTGAAAGCTTAAATAATGTGCGGCATAAGGCACAGCTGTTTTGCCATGCGTTAAAATAATAGTGGTATTTTTAGATGTTCCGGATGCATCAGTTATCAGGGGGGCGGCATGCCCTGCTGTAACAGGATCAAAGGCTGTTGCACCTGTGCAGTCTAATTGAGTCAGACTATTATTTGTATAGCCGCCACCATTACCGCCACCACAGCCGATGAGGGTATAAGTTATTGCTAAGAGTAAAAATAAAATCTTATTCATAAGAGATCCTTCTTAACTATTATATTGATAGGCATGTTATGTTCATACGTATTCATGAATTATAAAGTATTTTTACCTAATTGGCCGCTAAAAAAGCACGTGATGGGGAGACGAATATAGAATAGCTCGTAGGTTGGTGTAAGGTATGAACCCTAGCAATATAAATTAAAATCTGTTGGGTTGCCTTCGTCAACCCAACCTACAAAAACTAAAAGAAAGCATGAGTTAGATGCTGACTTTGATTTATCCTCCCCATTTAACCAAGCCGAGGAAGGCGCAATATGGACGGGGACTTCTGCGAGGATGTCTGAGTGAATGATGTTTTTTATCATTCGCGAGTTTCGCAGCAGCCGTCGATATTGCGAATGACGAGGGAACCCTTATGCTTTTTACAAGGGATTGATTAACGGGGCGGCATTCTTTTCGTTAGTTTTCTGTA